>ERZ791737.731-NODE-731-length-21724-cov-6.498823_pt1 | contig 21724 bp, 20 predicted proteins | sample MGYA00510042_ERZ791737 | MGnify/ENA primary metagenome ERZ791737 (study PRJEB30046, sample SAMN00791965) | human gut metagenome | study: EMG produced TPA metagenomics assembly of the A metagenome-wide association study of gut microbiota in type 2... | reverse complement strand
GGACGTTTAGACGCAAGAAGGACGCTGAAGAGCTTAGTTGCGGATTTGAGGATAAACTTGTCATTTTTGTTTCTTTACATAAATATAGGCTTTTTGGCCGTATTTCTGCAGAATTTATCCCCCCCCCAAAAAAATGCCTCAGACAGCATTTATCCGCCTAGATTGACGCTGACGGAGGCTCGAACGACACTCATCCTGCCGGAGAAGCAGTGGCTGAGCCTCGGATGGGGAAAATCCGCTCCGATTGCCGTTGTCCCCCAGACGGACAGGTTTAAAGCGGATTTGGCATAATACCCAACATTGACTCCTAATATTATGCTAATTCCTGCCAATAAATGAGGAATGGCAGGAACTTTTTATTTTCGACTGTCATCGTATTGCCAAACGACAGTCGCTGTAAGCTATTCTCCAGTCAACTTTGTAAAGTCTTCATTTGTATATATGTTATTTTCCTTAAGACTGAATAACCAGAATCCCGGATAATTCTTACTGCGGGACACATATGTGCAGCTCATTACTTGCATAAACGCATCCGTTTCTCGAACCGGAAATATTCCTCCTTATACACTTCTGAATCTTGTTTGGTCTCTGGGGCTACATGGTATTTGCAGAAAAATTCCACAATGTGGAAACCGCATTTGTTCACGTAGAAGTGAATATTGCGTTTTTCGAAATAAGGTGTGACCAATTCCCATACCTCTGTTTCGGGATACATCCCTTCAATCATTTTCCATGCATGATATCCCAATCCCCGGCCGTGAAACTCCGGATAAAGATAAAACAAATCCATGGAGTTGCGGTGGGTGACATCGTTTATGCGCAAAGCGACTCCTCCGGCTTTTTCGCCATTGGCGTAAATGTTGTAAACCGTTGCCTCTGGGTTGTGGAGAATCTCCATTACTTCTGCATCGGTAATAACTTCGCCATTTTCCGGTATGCCAAACTGTTCCACCACTGCTATGGATAATACGGCTTTGACATCGTTACAGAAGTTCTGTAACTCTTGCCCGGTTATGGATTGAAAAGAAATGTGCATAATTCTATTTCTGCTTTTAGTTCAACATTATCATTCGATAAGCAAAGTTAATGCTAAGTATGAGTAAATCCTATGCAATATCCGGTAAAACGATAAAAAACAAGTCTAAAATGTCTTATTCCCAAACTGAAACGGAATACATACAGACGTTTCAGTTCTGTTTTTTGACGCTTTAAGCCTGATTTAGAAGTTTTCATGCCGCCGGCATTTGGTGGAAATGGCAAAAGACGTTTATTTTGCAACTAAAAAAATGAGCAAAACGCGATACGACCATATACGCAACCGGTTGCCATTGGTGGGAGTGGTATTTATCCTTACGTATCTCTTGTTCCTGCTGATAGACAAGAGTTACGCAGCATGGCTTCTTCAAAGCGATACCACGTTGGCAGATTATGTGATGGATGCGACTTGTACTTTGTTGGCCAGTTTCATATTGGTAGAATTGTCTGTTTTCTATAGCAGTTGGTCGTTCCGGCATTTGCCTTTTACACTGGCATCTTACAAAAAATTGATAGCCAATTCTTTCCTGTTGCTTTTGTTTAATAATCTGACGGCTTGGCTTTTCACTTCACTTGGGGTATGGCTTGGCGATGAAAATTCGTTTTTTCCTCAAGGACTTTACATCACCAGTGTCATCGCTACGTTTGTTTCTTTCCTTTATACAAACGCACGCTATCTGGAATCGTTTATCCTTGTGGAGAAACAGAAAAAAGAACTGGAGATAAATCTGCTCAGAGAAAAGGAACATGCGGCGCAAATGCAGTTTGAAGTATTGAAAGCTCAAATCAATCCGCATTTCATGTTCAATAACTTCAGTGTGCTTTCCGAATTGATTATGGAAGACCCGCTTCTGGCAGACAAGTTTCTGGAGAACCTTTCCAATGTCTATCGCTATGTCATTCAAAACCTGAAACATGACATCGTGGACTTGCGGGACGAAATCAAGCTCCTTTATTCTTATATTTACCTGATAAAAATACGTTACGAGGATGCTATACATATTGATATAGATGAAACGCTGGAACAGACGGCCGGGCAGATTCCGCCTATGTCTTTGCAACTGTTGGTAGAGAATGCCATCAAGCACAACCAATTCTCTGCCGACCATCCCTTGTCCATACATATTTTCCATGAAGAGCGCTACATTGTGGTGGAGAACGAGTTGCGGCCTTTGGCCTCAGAATTGGCATCAACCGGCATCGGGCATCACAACCTGACGGAGCGCTATTTCCTCCTGTGCAGGGCAACGCCGGTCATAGAGAAACGTGAAGATACTTATATCGTCAAACTCCCTATCATACACGACATACATCATGAACATATTGATTATAGAAGATGAGAAAAGAAACTACAATCGTCTGAAACACCTGTTGGAGGAAATAGACGCGGCTTTCCACATAGAAGGACCGTTGGCCAGCATTGCCGAGTCTGTGGAGTGGTTGCAGACCCATCCCGCACCAGACTTGATATTGGCAGACATCCGCCTGTCCGACGGATTGAGTTTTGATGCTTTGCGGCAGACGGCTGTGTCTTCCCCCGTCATTTTCACCACGGCCTATGACGAATACGCTATACAGGCTTTCAAATTCAACAGTTTCGATTACCTGCTGAAACCCGTCAAAGGCGACGAACTGGCTTCTGCCATTGATAAAGTACGCCGCCAATACCTGACTGCGACCGGAGGAGAAGAGTTACGCCAACTGCTGGAATATATGCGACGGAACAATTACCGCTACCGGGAACGCTTCTTGCTGCCATACCGTGACGGTTATGTTTCGGTACAGGTAAAGGACATCAGCCACATTGCATTAGTCGAGCACAACACACAGCTGTATATGAACAACGGCACAGTGGAAACAGTGCGGTATTCATTGGACGAACTGGAAAAGCAGCTTAACCCCGATGAGTTTTTCCGCGCCAACCGACAGTTCCTCATCCGCATAGACAGTATATTGAGCGTAAACAACTGGTTTAACTCCAAGTTGAAGGTACACCTGAAAAAATATCCCGATGCGGAAATCATTGTAAGTCGCGAACGGGCAGCGGCACTGAAGGAGTGGCTGGACAGGTGAGAGCAAGCGGAATAAATAATCATTCCGTAGCCTCTCTTCGTTCCCGGTAATCTTTGTATTGCTCCTTGCTGAGGATGCGTTTCAATGCATCTTCGTATTCCTTACAGGCGGCTTCATATCTTGCTCTTTCCTCATCAGACATCCAGTCCTCATAACAGCACCCACCGTCATAATGGCGGCTGTCGTAATAGTCGGAACAGCACCCGTGGCGATGCCATTTTCTGCCGTATCTGCCTCTATGCCGGTACGTTTCGTGATGATAAGGGTAGTCGCCGCATTCAAGCAGCCAGACTTCATTGGCTTTTTGTAATTCCCTTTCTTGTTCATCTGTCAGCCCGTATTCGTAGGCCATACGGGATGCCATACGTTCCGCCCGCGCTTTTACCCATTTTTCCTGATGGGCAAAGCAGTTCTCCTGCGCCGTCAATGTTCCGGTTCCGAACAACAGGAAGGTTAAGATCAAAATCATTATAATTCTCATAATGCTTATGGTTAAAATGTGATTATCATCGAGTAAAGTTAGCCAGAAGAGATTTCAAGCGCAATATCGGAATGCGTGAACCGGTAAAAACGCTGTGCGGAATGCAGTTTCGAAAGGATGAAGCGTGCCAAACAGAGATGCCTGTTCTCGCAAGACACATCGGGCTACAGCTTAAACGCACCTTTTCACACTTCAAGAGCATTTTTTACCATTTCATGCGTCCCGACCTTGTAAAAAGGGATTTTCGACCTTTTCTTTGCGAGAAAAAGACAACAAATATGGTAAATAAAATAGTAACAAATGCAATGAACAAGAAGATGATGTGCGTTTTCTCCGCTTTATGCATGATGTTTCTCTCCTCCTGCAAGGACGAAAAGACATCTGAAACGCATACCGCCTGTGAAGTAATGACGGTTGCCACGGGTTCAGTTGAAATCAAGGAATCTTATTCCGCCTCTATACAAGGAAGGCAGGACATTGACATCTATCCGCAAGTATCGGGACGGATTGTGAAACTTTGTATTACCGAGGGTCAACAGGTACACAAAGGGCAACTGTTGTTCATCATCGATCAAGTGCCCTATCAGGCGGCATGGCAAAAGGCGAAAGCGGATGTACGTGCCGCAGAAGCGCAGGCGAAGACCGCCCGACTGGAATGGGAAAGCAAGAAACAGTTGTTTTCCAAGCAGGTGGTATCGGAGTACGACCTTACCACCGCTCAAAATGCGTTGGACATGGCGGAAGCCACTTTGGAACAGATGAAGGCACTGGAACTGAATGCTCGCAACAATTTATCATACACCGAGGTAAGAAGCCCGGCAGACGGTGTTACAGGCACGTTGCCTTACCGCGAAGGAACACTGGTAAGTTCTTCCATGAGTACACCGTTGACAACCATTTCCGACAATTCTGAAATGTATGTCTATTTCTCCATGACGGAGAACAGCCTGCGTGCCCTGTTCCGGCAATATGGTTCGTCCGATGGGATTATCCGGCAAATGCCGCCACTTTCCCTTATGCTGAACGACGGCACACTATATACATGCCATGGACGCATCGAAAGCATAAGTGGTGTCATCAACCGGCAGACCGGTACGGTGTCCGTCCGCAGTGCCTTTCCGAATCCCGACCGTCTGTTGTTAAGCGGAGGTATTGGCAACATCATCCTTCCGCATAAGGAAGCCCAAGCCATTGTTATTCCACAAACCGCCACCACCGAATTGCAGGACAAGATACTTGCCTATAAGGTAGCGACAGATGCCCATTCAGGCAAAGCCACGGTCACATCCGTGGAATTGACTGTGGAGAAACTCAACGATGGCAAGACATATATCGTGCGTTCCGGACTCAACGCAGGAGATGTGATTGTGACCGAAGGCGCAGGATTGCTGCGGGACGGTATGCAGATAAAAGTAAAAAACAGTAAAACAGGAAAGGAGAACTAATCGTATGAATCTCAGATATTTCATAGACCGCCCGGTGCTTTCCATCGTCATTTCTGTCGTTATTGTGCTGATGGGGGTTATTTCATTATTCAGCCTTCCCGTAGAGCAATATCCCGATATCGCGCCGCCTACCATCAATGTGTTTACCAGCTATCCGGGTGCCAATGCCGAAACGGTACAGAAGGCGGTCGTCGTTCCGTTGGAAGAATCCATCAATGGAGTGGAAGACATGACCTATATCACTTCTACCGCTTCCAATAGCGGCGATGCCACCCTGAATATTTATTTCAAGCAAGGAAGTAATCCTGACATGGCAGCAGTGAATGTGCAGAACCGTGTGTCCACCGCCTTGAGTCTGTTACCTGCCGAGGTGACCAAAATCGGGGTCACAACGATGAAGCAACAGAACGCTGAACTGAAAACCTTTGCCCTTTATTCCGCAGATGGCAAATATGACCTTCAGTTCTTGAACAACTATATGAAAATTAATGTAGAGCCGCGAATCAAACGTATCGGAGGTGTGGGAAACATGATGCTTTTCGGTTCCAATTACAGTATGCGCATCTGGCTGAAACCCGATAAGATGGCACAATACAAGCTCATTCCGTCGGATGTTACTGCTGTATTGGAGAAGCAGAACATTGAAGCGGCTACCGGGGCGTTTGGAGAAAACCATGACAATGCTTTCCAATATACGATGAAATACCGCGGTCGTCATTCCACTCCCGAAGAATTTGGCGAACTGGTTATCCGCTCCTTGCCCGGCGGTGAGGTGCTCCGCCTGAAGGAAGTTGCGGACATCCAACTGGGAGATGAGGCTTACAATTATACGACCGAAATGAACGGAAAGCCTGCCGCCATGGCGTTGATTTACCAGAAGGCCGGATCCAATGCATCGGAAACCATCAACGAGATTGACAAGGTGCTCGAAGAGGTAAGCAAGGATTTGCCCGAAGGACTGGAGTTTGTTACATTGAATGATACAAACCTTTTTCTCAAAGCCTCCATCAAGGTCGTGCTTCATACGTTGCTCGAAGCCATTCTGCTGGTAATATTGGTCGTGTACGTATTCTTGCAGGACATCCGTTCCACCTTCATACCCGCCATCAGCATTCTGGTGTCCATCGTCGGCACATTTGCCTTTATGTCGGTGGCAGGTTTCTCCATCAATCTGCTGACGCTGTTTGCTTTGGTGCTTGCTATCGGTACAGTGGTAGATGATGCCATTATTGTGGTCGAAGCCGTGCAGGCCCGTTTCGATGTGGGCTATCGCTCTCCCTACATGGCTGCCAACGATGCCATGAAAGGCGTATCGTCGGCCATCCTTACTTCTACGTTGATTTTCATGGCGGTATTTATTCCCGTTTCCATGATGGGCGGCACGTCTGGCGAGTTCTACAAGCAGTTCGGTATCACAATGGCCGTAGCAGTAGGTATTTCCGCCATCAATGCATTCACGCTTTCTCCTGCACTTTGTGCCCTGATGCTTCGTCCTTACAAGGACGAACAAGGTTGTGTAAAGGACAATTTCGCCGCACGTTTTCGCAAGGCATTCAACGCAACTTTCGATGTGCTCTCTGCACGCTACATGCGCTTGGTGTTGTTTTTCATCAGACGCAAATGGTTGATGTGGGGAACAATGGGGATAGCGATGCTGTTGCTTGTCTTTCTGATGCAGACTACCAAGAAAGGACTGATTCCTGACGAAGATACCGGTTCGGTCATGATCAGCATGGATACCAAACCGGGCACTTCCTTGCAGGAGAACCGGCGAGTGATGCAGGAGGTGAACAGGTATGTGGATAGAATACCGGGCATTGCATACAATGCCAACGTGACGGGATATTCATTCAACGGTTCCGGTCCGTCAATGGGCATGTTCTTCCTTTCACTGAAACATTGGGATGAGCGGAAAGGAGAAGGACAGTCATCCCGCGCCATCATTGACAGCATCTATACCTTTGCCCCGCGAGTACCCGATGCCTCACTGTTTGCCATGGCTCCGCCCATGATTCCGGGCTATGGTATGGGCAGTGGTTTTGAACTTTATTTGCAGGACAAGCTGAGCGGTGATTTGAATCAGTTCAAGCAAGTAGCTGACAATTTTGTAGCCGCCCTTAGTCGGCGTCCTGAGATTGAAATGGCTTACTCATCATTTGCTACCAATTATCCACAATATTGGGTGGATATTGACGCAGCCCATTGCGAGCAAGCAGGCATCAGCACCAATGAAATCCTGCAAACGCTTTCCGACTACTACGGCGGAAGTTATGTTTCCAATTTCAACCGCTTCTCCAAACTGTACAGGGTACAGATACAGGCCAGTCCCGAATATCGGGTCACGCCTGAATCGCTGAACCACATCTATGTCCGGGTGGGAGAAGAGATGACTCCATTGGCTCAGTTTGTCCGCCTGACCAAGACATACGGGCCACAGGATGTTTCGCGTTTCAACCTGTATAATTCCATTCCGGTCAGCGGTACGCCTGCCAAAGGCTATAGTTCGGGAGATGCGTTGAAAGCCATTCAGGAAACAGCCGAACAGGTGCTGCCTGCCAATTACGGATATGAGTTTGGAGGCATTTCCCGTGAGGAAAGCCAGACAACCAACAACGTGGTAATTATCTTTGCTCTCTGTTTAGTACTGATTTACCTGATATTATGTGCACTGTATGAGAGTTTCCTCATCCCGTTTTCTGTCATACTTGCCGTGCCGTGCGGATTGCTGGGCAGCTTCCTGTTTGCGCAGCTGTTCGGGTTGGAGAACAATATCTACATGCAGACGGGGCTTATCATGCTCATCGGGTTGTTGGCAAAAACGGCCATCCTCCAGACTGAATATGCCGTGAAGCGGCGTCAGGCAGGGATGAGCCTCGTACAAGCGGCTTACTTTGCAGCCAAAGACCGTCTGCGCCCCATCCTTATGACGGTATTGGCCATGATATTCGGCCTTCTTCCGCTGATGGCGGCTCACGGTGTAGGTGCCAACGGTTGCCGTTCACTCGCATCCGGTGTAGTCGGCGGCATGCTGACGGGTACAGTGGCATTGCTGCTGTTCGTCCCCGCGCTCTTCATCGTGTTCCAATACTGGCAAGAGAAAATAAAGCCTGTGCAGACATCGAAGAAAGATGCGGATTGGACGATACAAAGAGAATTGGAAAACCTTGAAGACAGAAAATAAAATGAAATCATTCATTTCGATATTATGTATAGGAGCAGTTTGTCTGATGGCAGGCTGTTCTATCTATAAGCCGTACAAACGGCCCGAAATAAAAACTGATGTGGACAGTTTGTACCGGGATGTGGGTAATCCGGACACGGTTTCCATAGCGACCCTGTCTTGGGGCAAGCTATTCACTGACCCTTGCCTGCAAAAACTGATTGAGGAAGGGCTGGCACAAAATACAGACCTGCGCATCGCCCGTACAAAGGTAGAAGCTGCAGAGGTTGTACTGATGAATGCCCGGCTTTCCTATCTCCCGTCCGTGTCTTTGACACCGGAAGGCAGTATAAGCCATACAGAAGGGCAATCGGCGGTGAAAACATACAATCTGGCAGCTTCTGCAATCTGGGAAATCGACCTGTTCGGTAAAGTTACCAATGCCAAACGGGGAGCACGCACTGCCCTTGAAGGCAGCCGTGCATACGAACAGGCCGTCCGTACCGGACTGATAGCCACGATTGCGGGCAGCTATTATACGTTGCTGATGCTTGACAGACAACTGGACATCAGCCAGCAGACTTTGGACAGTTGGGAAGAAATGGAACGGACGCTCGTTGCCTTGAAACAGTCCGGAAAGGCGAATGATGCGGCAGTGCTTCAGACACGGGCAAACCGTATGGCATTACAGGCATCCACCATATCCATCTTAAAGAATATACGCGAAACTGAAAACAGCTTGTCCGCATTGCTGGCCATGCCGTCAGGTGTCATAGAACGCAGGACATTGAATGGTCAGCATTTCCCAGACACCCTTTCAGTCGGTCTTCCCGTACAACTGCTTGCCAACCGTCCCGATGTACGACAGGCGGAATGGAATCTGGCACAAGCCTATTATGCCACCAACGCCGCCCGTGCGGCATTTTATCCGAGCATTACACTTTCAGGCGCTGCCGGATGGACCAACAATGCAGGCGGACTGATATCCAATCCCGGCAGTTGGCTGTTCAACGCTGTAAGTTCATTGGTGCAGCCCTTGTTCAATAGAGGAACGAATGTGGCCAACCTTCGTCAGGCAAGAGCCCGTCAGGAAGAAGCCCTGCTTTTGTTCCAGCAGTCCCTTCTGGATGCAGGCAAAGAAGTGAACAATGCCCTTAGCCGTTGGCAGACCGCGAGCATCCGCCTCAAATATGATTATGCTCAAATATCTGCCTTGCAGGAAGCGGTGCGCAAGACCGAACTATTGATGCGTCATTCTTCCGTCAATTACCTTGAAGTGCTGACCGCCCGTCAAGCCCTCTTGGAAGCCGAACTTACACAAGCACAAGATATGTTTGAGAAAATACAGGGAGTCATCGATCTATACCATGCCGTAGGTGGGGGCGGAAAGTAAAATTCAGGATAATCGGTGACAAAATGAAAAATGGTAAAAAGAATTGCTGATTTTCATATTGGCGAGGAACAATGAACGTTGAAGGAAAGCTGCGGGCGAAGATTACACTCGGATATATCGTGATACTTATTGTCGGAATAAGTATGGCTATACTTTTGTTACATGAACGTAAACGAATGCAACAGATAGAAACTGAAACCGAAGATATCCGTCATGTGCGTCTCGATATCAACACTGTCCACCATAGCATTGCAACACTTGCCATTTTGGGAGAGAGCATCATCGGATGGGAGAAAGCCGATAGCACACGTTACCGTGTCCTCCGCCTGCGCACCGACAGCCTGCTGCAAGCCCTGAAGCCCCATTGTCGGAACTATGTGCGCCCGGCACAGATAGACACCCTGCGTACCCTCTTGATGGAAAAGGAAACCCACCTGCTGCATCTGACAGAAATCCTTGCCCGTCAGGACGTGGCGGACAGTCTTTTGGTGAACCATCTGCCCGAAGTGGCGAAACGCGCCACGCGTGTCCGTACCGTGACGCAGAAAAAGAAAGGCATAGCCGGGGCTTTTGGCGGCAAGAAAACCGTGCAGATACTCCCCTCCGCCAAGGAACTGCACCAGTTCAGCGACAGTTTGATAGCCTTGCGACAACGGCAGACGGTGGAAATGGATGCCTACGCCGACAGCCTGCGCACCCGCAACCGGGCGTTGAACAAGGAACTAAATCGCCTCGTCAGCGACCTCGACACGAAAGCACAGACCGCCTTTACCGAACGTGAACAAAAGATAGCCGAAGCGCAGGTATTGTCCGTGCGGCTGTTCACCGCCACCATATCGGCCGCCATTGTCTTACTGTTCCTGTCCTACCTTATCATTGTTCGTGAACTGCGCCACCGTGACCGTGACCACAGGAGAATGGAAGATGCCTTAACACAGAACCGTAGTTTGTCTGACATGCGCAAAAAAATCATAATTACCCTGTCGCACGACATTCGAGGTCCACTGAACGCCATCAGCGGCAGTGCGGAACTGGCAATGGACACTAAGGATAGACGTCGGCGTAATACCTACATAGAGAACATTTTAGATGCCTCACGGCACATCCTGCGCCTTGCCAATAGCCTGCTCGATCTATCCCGACTGGACGAAGCTAAGGAAATCCTGAACCCCGTCCCGTTCAGACTTATTCCTTTCCTTGAAGGCATAGCGGATGAATATACGTGGCCTGCGAATGACAAGGGACTACTTTTCTCCAAAAGCATAAATGTTCCGAATATTACAGTTTTCGGTGATGCTGACCGTATAGAACAGATCATGGACAACCTTCTGTCAAACGCAATCAAGTTCACAAAGTCCGGTTCAGTAACTCTTTCCGCCATGTATGAAAAGGAGATGCTGACAGTCCGCATACAGGATACGGGAATAGGCATGGATAGTGCAACCGTAGAACGATTATTTCGGCCTTTTGAACGGGGCGCACCCGAAGTGGATGCCGAGGGGTTCGGGCTCGGCCTTGCGATAACTAGGGGACTTATCGGTCTGCTTAATGGAGAAATTTTCGTTTCCAGCTGTCCTGGAGAAGGTAGCTCCTTTAAAATACAGCTGCCGCTTCCCAAAACGGACAAATCGATAAAAGGCAACGATGTTTCAATTGAGGATAAACTTGTACTTCCCAATACTGTCATGGTAGTTGACGATGACCCGATACAGCTGCGCATTGTCGGGGAAATGCTGGAAAGGAACGGCGTGTCCTGCTGCAAGTGCCAGAATGCCCAGGCCGTGGTAAACGAACTGCGCCGGACCCGTTACGACATCATCTTGACAGATATACAGATGCGCGGCACGGGAGGTTTCGACCTGCTGTACCTGCTGCGGCACTCCAACATAGGCGACTCCAAAACGGTACCGATAGCTGCGATGACAGCCCGGAATGACGGGAACGACAGCCGCTATTGGGAAGCCGGCTTCTCCGGTTGTATCCGCAAGCCGTTTTCCATGAACGAACTGCTGGCGTTCCTGTCATCCATTACGGAGAAAAAGAAAGCCGTACCACCCATTTCGGCTGACTTCTCCGCATTGGCTGCCGACATCGAAGACAGGAAATGGATTCTGGAGACATTCATCAGGGAATCCCTCAAGAATAAGGCGGAGCTTCAGGAATCCCTTTCGGATATGGAAATGGATTTCGGACGGCTAAGAGAGACGCTCCACCGCATGTACCCGGTATGGGAGCAGCTGGGCATAACCCACGAACTGGAAGAATACAGTGAAATACTGCATGACGACGGCTCGGACGGGGACACAGTCCAAAGGCATACGGAGGAAATAATCGGCCGTATATGCGGACTGATTGCAGAAGCGGAAAGTCTGCTGTCGGAAATGGACAACAATAGAAAACGAAACATATAATGAAGCACAGAATACTTATCGTAGAAGACAATGTCATGCTGGCCGGCCAGCAGAAAAGGTGGCTTGAGAAGTCCGGCTACGGGGTTTCGACTACGATAGACGAGCAGGGTGCCAGGAAGCGGATAAAGTCGGAACACTTCGACCTGGTCCTTGCCGACGTGCGCTTGCCCGAGGGAAACGGGATATCCCTGCTCGAATGGCTCCGCAAAGAGAAAATCGACATCCCCTTCATCGTCATGACCGGTTATGCCTCCGTGCCCGACGCCGTGAGAGCCATCAAGCTTGGCGCGGACGACTATCTGGCAAAGCCCGTGCAGATGGATGAGCTTCTTGAATTGATCAAGGATATATTGCAGCCGAGTTCCCAGGTTTATGACAAAGACAAGAACCTTTTCCACAGGAACAGCCCGCAGATGCTTGAGGTGGAGAACCTTGCCCGGACTGTAGCCCCGTTTGACATCTCCGTGCTTATCCTCGGGCCTAACGGTGCAGGCAAGGAATCCGTCGCGCAACGCATACACTATTCCAGCGACCGCAAGGATAAGCCGCTGGTAGCGGTCAACTGCGCCGTCCTTCCCAAAGAACTGGCTGCGACACTCTTTTTCGGGCACATGAAAGGGACTTTCACCGGTGCGGACAGCAACAAGGAAGGATATTTCGACCAGGCGAAAGGCGGCACGCTGTTTCTGGACGAGATAGGCACATTGTCCCCTGAAGTGCAGGCCATGCTCCTGCGCGTCCTTCAGGAAGGGACCTATCTCCCGATCGGCGGCAACCGGGACAGGAAGGCCGACGTGCGGATAGTGGCCGCCACCAACGAGGATTTGCAGCAGGCCATCAGGGAAAAACGCTTCCGTGAGGACCTGTACCACAGGCTGTGCGAGTTTGAGATAATGATGCCTTCCCTTCATGAGTGCCCGGAAGACATCCTTCCGCTTGCGGAGCATTTCAGGAAGAAATTCTCCAAAGAGCTCAAACGGCAGACGGAAGGGTTCTCCCCCGAGGCCGGACAGCTGATGCTTTCCTACAGGTGGCCGGGCAACGTGCGTGAATTGCAGAACAAAGTCAAGAGGGCTGTGCTGATGGCCAGGCAGCCGGTGATAGAGGCGACGGAACTGAACATAAGGATGGAATCCCGGAGTACGGAAATCAATCTGTTCCCGCAGACGGAGGCGGAAGAGAAACAGTCCATACTCATGGCATTGGAGAAAAGCGGGGGACACCGCAGGAAAGCGGCCGGCATCCTGCATGTCGATCCGTCGACACTATACCGGAAAATGAAGAAATACGGCCTGCTTGACAAATGAAAAAGCCTCTTTTTCATTGTCGGGCGTAAGATATGAAGCAAAAGGCATTACAGAATGGAAGAAAATGCCTACCTTTGCACAAAGGCCGGGATTGTGTGCCGCACATGTCCCGGCCGTAACATACTGAACCGATGACGGCAAGGGCTGGAGTCCTGCCGTTTATCATACATAAGTCGCAAGACGTCTCGGATGGGAATCTGACAAATTCAAAAATACAGAGACTATTGCGTGAGGCTTATGCTATGCCTTATAGCGTGAGCCCATGCATGTTTCTGTATTGGGCTTTGTCAGAGCCTCCGTCCGAAGCTGCGTGGGTTTCACGCTACTTCATTTAAAGAGGATTAATAGACAAAGGCATGGCAAAGTTACAGGCAGTGATAGCAATGACATTGGACGGGGCCGTCCCACCGGAAGGCGAACCGTTGTTGGAGTGGGTAAAATCGGACAGGAAGGGCTTCCCGCACTGGCGGAAGCGTTCCACCATGCACCTGTTTCCCGGCTATCCCCTTGTCGAACTTATCTGTGAGAAAGACACTTCCGGACCTTCCACCGTCTTCCATGCGGAAATATACGATGAGAAAGGCGTGGAACTCCTGAGAGGGTTGTCGGTTTACCGGCTCATAGACGAGCTGGTCATCTTCCTTTTCCCTTCCGCCGGCGTTTCCCGTCTGTCCGTTTCCGCCCACTTCCCCTCGGGCAACTGGCGGCTTGTCAAATCCAGAACCTTCCGGAACGGCGTTTGTCTCCTGCATTATTGCAAGATGTTGCAATAGACCGTTGCAAGACATTGCAAATGCAATATGCCAGTCAGCCTCCATTTCGGAAGGCTGATTTTTTATTTCTATGGTATTCAGTGGTTTATGCTTTTTGAATATAATAATCTGCCGCGTTGGTCTATGATTTGGCCTTTATCATATTGAAACCTGTTGCGCAACAGTGTGAGAAACGAAGTATTCACGCACTAAAACAGAATTCAGTATGATACAAATAGACCGGGAGACATTCCAGATGATGCTCCACCAGATTATGGAACGCTTCGACAAGATAGAGGACAGGCTGGGCCGCATGAACCGGCAGACGGCCGCCCTTGAAGGCGACAAGCTGCTCGACAACCAGGACATGTGCGAACTGCTCGGCGTGACCAAGCGCACCCTTGCGCGTTACCGGCAGAAGAAGCTCGTGACCTACTACATGATTGACGGGCGTACCTATTACAAGGCATCCGAAGTACAGGAGTTCCTGAACCGGAAAGGGAAAGTGCTGCCCGCAAGAATCAAAAAGGAATTGGGTATTCAATCTTAATCAGAAGACGTATGGAAATAATATGTATAGACAAAAAGACTTTTGACGAGTTCCGGATCCGTTTCTGCGAACTTGAAAGCCGGCTTGCCCGGTTGTGCCGTTCAGGCAAGGACATGGGTTTGAAGAACTGGATGGACAACCAGGATGTATGCGACGTGCTTCACATATCGAAGAAGACATTGCAGGTGTACCGTGACAAGGGGCTTCTGCCTTTCACACGCATCAAGCACAAGATGTTCTACAAGCCTGAAGATGTGCAGAACCTGTTGGAATCAAGTTATCACCCCTTAAAAAGAAAGCCATGAGTTACCATTTCATAGAGAGGAAAGACCCTCACGTTGAAGTCCTTTTCCAGGGACTGGAGAATTTGGAAAGAATGTTGTCCGATATGGAAAAGACTCCCAAGCCGACGTTCAAGGGAGAACGTTTCCTGACGGACGAGGAACTGTCCGGCATACTCCGGATAAGCCGGCGGACCCTGCAGGAGTACCGCACGCTCGGTGTCATCCCTTATTACCTCCTTCAAGGAAAGGTGCTCTACAAGGAATCCGACATCCAGAAGATGCTGGAAGATGCCTACAAGAGATGCCGGGAAGAACAGAGGTGGGTATAGCATAAGACAGGAAAATGGAGAAACAGGCCGGGCTGCCGCTTCTCCATTTTTTTTCATCATCCGGCACGTTGCCGCCGTTTCCGCCTTTTCCCATCAAACTCTTCCTCATAAAGGAATGTTTCCCGGTTGACGGAAGAGTCCTTCAGTTTTTTCATGTCCTCCTCCACCTTTTTGTCGGTGACTTTCGCATAAATCTGCGTGGTCTCGATGCGCAGGTGTCCCATCATGCGGGCCACCGTCTCAATCGGGACACCCAATGAGAGCGTGATATGGGTACCGAAATTATGCCGGGCCTGGTGGAAGGTAAGCGGAAAGCCGTATGCTTTTCCCAGCTCCGTAACAAGTGTGAGGAAATACTTGCGGCAATAAAGGTTGAACACCTTGTCGCTGTTTCTTTGGTCTTTGTACTTCTCGATTATTTTCATCGGGATGTCCAGCAGCCGGACGGAAGACGGTGTGTCCGTCTTCTGTCTCCGATAGTGTATCCACCAAGTTCCGTCATCAGCCTGCGTGATGTCGTCCGTCTTCAGCCTTTTCAGGTCGGCAAACGCCAGTCCGGTGAATGTCGAGAAGATGAACATGTCCCTGACGAACTGAAGCTGAGGTTTCTCCACCGGAGTTTCCATCAGCTTTTTCAGGTCCTCCAGTTTCATGTGGCGGCTTTTGCGCCGGGGAAGTTCCGGGTGCAGTCGGCAATAGGGGTCCCTGCGGAGCGTTCCCTGGCTCACGGCCCGCATGGTCATCTTCTTCAGCCTGTACAGATGTTCATGTACCGTCTTGGGGCTCATGTCGCGGTCTGTGCGTAGAAAGACCTCAAAATCATCATAGAAAGCACGGTCAAGACTGCGCAATGTCACATCTTCTACACCTTTTTTCTCATGCACGAAGGCGGACAGGTGCTTGTATGACCGCATATAAGAATCGTAGGTCTCCTTGATTCGGTCAACTCCTATCCGTTTCCTGTATTCCTCGTTGTGTTCCCGGAAAAGGGCGAGCAGGGTAAGCGGCTTCTGCCCGATGCCCTTCACCGCATTCTTTACCAGTTCCGCCGTGATGAAGCCGAGGCTGTCCTTTATCCGCCTGTAATGTCCCTCAATTTCGGCGGTCAGGTCGTCTATGGCCCGATTCACGGTCACGGCGTTTGCGCTGCGGCCGTCGGCGCGTCCCTTTCCCGGGTTCCAGATGGCCGGATTGACTGATACCTTCGTGCCGATCTGCTCCCATTCGGCATCTATGCTGACCTTGCACAGCAGCTGGCAGGTCCCGTCCTTGCGGACTTTCGTACGGTTGATATAGAACAGTACCGCAAAGGTGCTGCGGTGTTTGATGTCGTTGTTCTCTGTATTCTTTTTCATATTACCAGTGTGTTTAAGTTGTTATATGACTACGGAGAAACGCTCCGCGATTCTTTCATTCAGGGCGTTCGTGTCAGAGTCTATCTTGTCGTCAGTCACTTTGGCATAAATCTGCGTGGTCTCTATCCGGCTGTGGCCGAGCATCCTGCTGACCGTTTCAAGCGGGACTCCGTGCGAGAGGGTGATCTCCGTGGCGTAGGTATGGCGCCCTGAATGGAAGACGAGCCTGCGGTCTATTCCGCAGATAACCGCAATGCGCTTCAGATAAAAATTCATTGTGCTGTTGGCATACATCGGCAACAGCCGGCCGTCCGGTGCGGTGTCGCGGTACTTTTCGATAATCCGCAGTGGAAGTTCTAGTAGAGGGATTTCAAACTCCACTCCCGTCTTTTCCCGTGAACTCCGTATCCACCATGTCCCGTCATCGGCCAGGGAAAGGTTGTCTGTCGTCAGCAGCCGCATGTCGCCATACGGGATACCGGTATAGCAGGAGAACAAGAACATGTCCCTCACATGGTACAGGGACGGATTGTGAAGCGGTGTGGTCATGATCCGGTGCAGTTCCTCGTCCGTGAGGTACTTTTGTTCCGGTTTCGGATGCACGGGTTCGTAACCGAAGAACGGGTAGGCGGTGATGATGCCGTCAGCGATGGCTTCGCCTACCACGGTCTTCAGCCGGACCGTGAGATTGATGACAGTACCCGGAGCCAAACGGCATTCGGTACGCAGATGCAGGTCATATTTCTCAATGAAGGAAAGGTCCAATGTCGAGAACGGGACATCCGATACCTTGTATTGTGACCGGATGAACCTTTCCAGATGTCTGTATGCGTTTCTATACCCTCCGAGACTTTTTGCCGTGCGGTTTATCCCGACCCGTTTCTCAAAGTTGCCGATGAACTTCACGAAATAGCCCAAGAGGGTTTCCTGCTCGGAAGCCATACCGAGTAACCGGTGCTTCACATCCTCGGCACTGACCCCATCACGCACGGCGGACAGTTCCGCATATATGCCGAGCGCTCTTGCCCGTATCTCATCCAGGCGGTTGTTGATTTCCTTAGCCGCCACGCTCTTGCCCGTAGCCCGGCCTGCCGCCCACATCTTCTGCGGCACCCTCAGCTTCATGCTGAAAGCAGACTCCGAGTATTTCCCGATGTTCAGCCTTGCCATCACGGGACAATACCCGTCGGCATCGGACTCGCTCTTTTTAAGGTAGAACGACACCTTTACATTCGTCTGATTCATAACCTTTTCCTTTCTTGCAAAATTACCGGATAAAGGTCAAATGAGAGGCATGACGAATATGGCAGAATATGGAAACAAGTCCCATGCGCAAAAGAACCGGCCCATATTTTTCCCGCTCTGCGAAAAAATGACTATCTTCGCTAACGCAAATATGCAGGGACAGCGTTCTTTACGGTGATATGACAGAGGAATCGGGAGTCCGTTTCGCGTGGATTTTCTTCCCCGAAAAAGGCAACGGATAGGTAGCAATTCATTTTCCTAACCCATCAAAAAACGGCTGATGCACTCCAATGATGGACATGGAATACAACCGCACATCACCTTTCATTTCCAACTGTTTGCATTATTCCTCCGAATTTCATCCGTATGTGGGCGAGTTCTGTTATATTGGTACCATTCTCCTGATTTTATTCTTTTCTTTTTTATTTTTTTGTCTTCTTCTATTCTCATTGCAAATAGTTTGACTTTCATTATATATTGGGAAGGATGTTTGCCATTTTCATATATAATAAACTCATCATAAGTACCTTGTAATAAATATCCTCCGTCAATAAATCTATATGGATTTGAGTTTTCCCATTGTCCCCAGTAACCATTAATTAATTTGCAATAACTAAAATAGGTCTGTCCCCAGATAGGGATAAAACAGACAAATAAAAGTAACACAAATAAAATTCTTTTCATATAGCAAATATTTAGCGTTCTTCTAATCCGTAAACCCACATAGCATCATTAAAATCAACATAAAGTTGTTTGCTTCCATCAGATTGTACTCTTAATCGTACTTGACAACGTAGTCCATCTTTGTTTACACATTGAAATAGAAAAGATGACCCTCCATCATCATCATTTTCTTCTCCTGTATATTCATATATGTCATATTCTTGTATCTTATCACTGTAAATATTAATAATATTTCTATCTGTGCTAATAACAACAAGCATATGAGAACGTTCCCACTCACTCCAGTCTGTCCACCCGTAATTTTCATAATATTTATAGGCAAAGCAGGTGGTATAGTATTTATAAGTCTGCGCCTTTACTGCACAGATTGAAAAGATAAGAATTAAAATAAATAATAGCTTTTTCATATATCATCCAAATAAATTACCAAACAACCACAGGACAATTATTATTCCTGCACCCCATAAAAATATTTGGAATAAAACATATCCACATCCCATTCCACCCATTAGTGCGCCAGAAAAAGCGCCAGCACCTCTTTCTCCATCCTTAGAACTTGAAGCTCCCCATATTGCACCAATAATGATTGCAATAACAATAATCCAAATCCACATAAATTAATTATTTAATGTTTTTATTTGTTGATACTGATAGAATGATAGCGGCTATATTAACAATATTGTATAATGCAATAAGTCCTGCTGATAAAGGCATCTCTTTTATTAATATTGTTACTATTGTTATGGCAATAAGCCAAATAAACCCTTTAGGGTCTTCATTTTTGTTAGGACTATATGATGAAGCTACTAAAGAAAAAATGGCTGCAATGATAGAATAAGTTAAACACTCATAGAATGTTATTTCTCCTAAAGTAGTTTCTTCTGTTATCTCTATCATTGAGAATATAATATCTTTGGCAATCCATCCACCTATAAAATATAGGACAAGTCCAATAATTATCCATGTTAATTTTCCCATATTCATTGTTTTTTATAAACTACGCTTCCAAAAGCACTATTTTCAATTAATAATCCATTGTTAAGTTCTAAAGTAGATGTATCTCCATTCATGTTTATTGTGATAGTGGAAGAATTTGTATTTTCCCATGTAAAACTTACTTTCTGTGTATTTGTCATTCCCTTTACAATAAACAATCCACTTCCATTTTCGTTAAATTTCCATGTGGATAATAAATAATCATCAGAATTATCCCTATATTCTTTCCATGTACCGATTATGGAATCTGAATTTTGGGGGTTAAAGGTACATGAATTGAATCCCAATGCTACTAATAGTGAAATAGTCAGAAATCTAAATGTTTTCATTGTAAAAGTATTCATGCTTATCGGTGTTCCCATTGATAAGCAATAAATAAAAAAAGGTGTGGGAACACTATTTGTTTTACCCTACATTCAGGTCTTCGCACTACCTTTGGAATGGATAAAACAATAGCCCCACACCAAACGGTATATAGAAACCTTACAAACATAAGGTAGGTATATATCAAGTGTGGGTGCTATTGCTATCATCTTCATTCCAATATCAAAGTTGCGAAGTTTGAATGTAGAAGATAATTTCAATAACACCTTTCGTTAAATATGTCCTTCCAGTTTATTAACTCTATAATTCACTGGAATTGCTGCAAATGTAACGAAAGGTTTTGATATTCTAAAATAAATATAAATTTATATACTCAAAATTTATATGACGATTTATATACGGCTATATTTTTGGCTATTTACAAATAGTCATTTCCAGTATGAATTATAAGAGTTTAAAGTTTGAACACTTGTTTTTAGATATATCTGGAGCTTAAAATTTTGGTAGGACAAACTCGGATTGGGGTATATAAAGCTAACCTTATTCTTGATTTGTCCTACCTGTTGTTTAGATATTTCTAAAATGGTCTGTTACCATATTTATAATCCAAAATTGAATTGCACACTCTATCATAAAAAGAGAATCCGCAACAGGTACAGAAATAGCTTTCATAAACTGCTGCATATTCACCAGTTAGTCTGTTATCCAACAGTTCATCAAATCTGTGTAACCAGTATTTAAGTGCCTGTAGTCTTTTTATGTATTGAAGATTATTCTCACTGCGGTTTAATTTGTTCTGCATTTCTGTAATATGCTTAACTACTTTTTCAATATCTTTATTCATAATAGTCTGTATTATAAGTTTGTATAAACGAAAAAAGGACAACTAACTTAATAGCTGCCCTTTTCTCTCTCAATCAATAAAGCTCATTAAATCAATGAACCATTTATATTTCTCATCACCATGTAAAGCTGAATTGATTCCTAAAGCCATTTCTGTAGCATTAAGAGAACGGTCTAAGAATGAATCAATATAGCTTGACTTATTAGCTCCAGTCAACAGGTTGTAAAACTTCCACATATTAAGCTCACTTCCAAAGCTGCCAAAGTTTTCATCATTAATGTATGCTTTAGCTACACTGTTTATCTGTGTATCAGTAAGCAACATTCTGGGTAGTGCTTTTTGATAACCTGTTGGTAAGCATTGATAAAGTCGCATTCTGCCTATTATCTGGCAGAACTGGTGTTCACTCATGGAAGTGTTACCTAACTGCTGCATCAGATAAATATGTCTGGCAGGATTGTAGTTACTGAAAAGTTCCAGTGCTGCACGATATAGCTCTGTAGTGTTGCTTACTCTCAAATCATCCTTGTAACCACCTGTAAAGATGCACATGTTGCAGCAGACTTGATTCTTGAATCCAATCGCAAGACGGAACAACTCTGGAACTTTCTTTGAATATAGATTCATCTGGTTATAAGCTCTCACACCTACGATGGAAAGATTCAACTTATTTCCACCTACCATTTCATAAATAGTTGGAACGTCAATGCTAAAAGCACATCTTTCATAATAGATAGTCTTATCAGATTCCAAAAGTTGATTGGCTGGTTTATGGATAGCTTCTGGGATTCTTCCCTTAATAATGTGGCTTGTTCTGATTGTAGCCTGTTCCACCTTCTCACCACTAAAGAAAGATTGTGCTGCATCCTGTATGGTTTCCACAAACTGGGCATGATTGATTGTAAGTTCATTGTCCTTAGAGAACACTGGAGTAATGCAATCATTTTTCAAATGATTCAATGTCACTTCCTGTGTGTTGGCTTCGATAAAATGATTGGCTGGCTTTACTGGCTCGTCCATGATAATGGTAGCTTCTTCTGCATATTCACCCAAATT
>ERZ791737.730-NODE-730-length-21745-cov-4.817243_pt1 | contig 21745 bp, 22 predicted proteins | sample MGYA00510042_ERZ791737 | MGnify/ENA primary metagenome ERZ791737 (study PRJEB30046, sample SAMN00791965) | human gut metagenome | study: EMG produced TPA metagenomics assembly of the A metagenome-wide association study of gut microbiota in type 2... | reverse complement strand
ATCTATTTCAGCAAGTTGGGAGGGAATGCACGTCTTTAGCGGACAGTAATAATTTGCAAAATATAAGACTGCAAGTGCAGTCCATTATAAAAAATTAACCATCAATTCGTATACCGCAATGAGAATATATTCCTCTCCTGTATTTACTGAGACGACAACTTCAAACTCGACTATAACAGTACTTGGAATTATTAGCGAAGGACACATGTTCCGCATCTACCAGGCGCAAAAAGGCACAAAATATGTAATCCTCAAAACGCCTGTAACCAACGATTCGATGCTGATTGAAGTTCTTCATCGGGAATATGAACTGGCATGCAACCTTAATCATCCCTGCATTGTCAGCATCTTGGATTTTGTGCCTGACACACCTGTCGGACCAGCTATCGTCATGGAATATATTGACGGCCTGACACTCGATGAATTTGTGGCATCCAATCCCACGATGGAGGAACGCAAGTCAGTGCTTAACGACATTCTCGACGGGATCGACTATCTGCACCATCGCGGTATCATACACAATGACCTCAAACCCGACAACATCATCGTCAACAGCAACAAGGCGGCCCGCATTATTGATTTTGGGTTCTCAGCAAGCAACGACAGTGCCTATAAAGGCTGTATCGGCGGTTCCGACGGATATACAGCTCCCGAAATTCTTAACGGTTCCGGCTCCGCTGGAGCAGCATCCGACATTTTCACTCTCGGCCGCCTGATAAATCTGATTTTTGGCGGTCGAAAATACCGGAAAATAGCTCGCTGTTGCAGCAGTCTATCCCCATCCGAACGCCCGCAAAGCATACAGGGACTCCGCGAACTCATCAAGCAAAAGGAACATCAACCCATCATCATGGCTTCAGCTGCCGCAATGATTCTCATTATTGGCTTCTTCACATTTTCAAGCATCAACCGCCATCAGGAATCCAAACAAATTGAACGACACATAGCACAAAGCATCGACTCCGTATACAAAAAAACGACAGATAAAATCATCGCACAGACACATCAGGACTCCGTCAAAACAGAAAAACGCATTGCGGAAAATATTGCTTCCTTTGCAATGGAAACCGAACAGGCGGAACAAGCTAAACAAATCCAACAGCAACAACACAGAGATGCTCTTCGCAAACATTACATAATGGAACTTGCTCCAATATATCAAGAAGCTATCGATTCTGCTAGTAAACAAAAATATAAAGAATTTGTTAGACCATTTTACTGGCGTGCCCTTAATTTCACCAATGCCTATCGAGACTCTATCGCAAAAAAATATCCTCCCATATCACAAACCCAACTATCCGAAGAGTTTTTAGCAGCCGTGTACGCAATTGAACTATATATGAAACCCCTCGATTCATTATTTTATAAAAGCCCATCTATAAAAACATTACCGCCCGCAGAACAAGATTCTTTACATAGCATCTCTCACAAACAATGGATGGATGTAATAAAGCGGCATTTAGGATTGCCAATGAATAAATAAATGAAAGCCCTATCATTACTTAATAATATCAATAACAATAGGGCTATTCTATCGAATGCAAAAAGATTTAATTCAAAAGATTGAATGAAACTTTTACCACTTTTTTCATCAGTTAAAATAGATATCGGAAGGCAATACCAGCACGGAAGCGATGATCCATCTGGCTATTAATTTTATCCATATTAAACTTATAGTCAGAATGTGTTAATACCATTTTATTAATCAAATCCTCATTCAGTATATCTCCGACCTCACATAATCCATATAATTCAATTTCAAAAATACGAGATGAATATCCAACCGCGAATCTTGGTGTAAGGAAAAATGGATGGTTATATAGTGCCTTATCCTTTATGTGTAAAGAATGACCATATTTATCTGCATAACCCAAATATCCAGTAGCTGCAAAATTCAGATTAGCACCCAATCCGACATAATAATTTTCTGTAAATGAGCGCTTTAAATTAAAACGGAGCACAGCAGGAATAGTCACATGTTGACCACTAAAATGTCCACCTTTGTCCTGTTTCTCCAAATCTCCGTTTTGTCCTCCTGATATCACACCAAAACCACCATACTGAACACCTGTATAGAAATTCAACAGTGTATAGTGCCATCCCAAGAGGATTCCTATACCACCATTTGCTTCGTACATTCCTTTGCCAAATGAGATACCACCTTCTACACTAAAATGCACAAATTTACCACGATTCTCAACCGTATATAAATGATTATACAATTTAGCCACATCTTCATCATAAAGCGAGTTCGGATTATCTTTACGATATTCTTCACAATCAGCTGATGTAATTTCGCCATCGGCTTTTTTACCCATTAACAATTGATATTCAGCTTCAGCTCTATATTTTTCAAATCCCGGTGCTATCTTCATAGCTTGCAGGGAAGTCGCCTGAGCACTCTTATAGTCCTGGATATCAAGCTGAGCCACGACTTGCTTCTCAAGATAAGCAACTGAATCGTTATACATTTGGTCAGCTTGTTTCAAAATCCGACTCCGATACTCTTCATTAAATATTGCAATCTGAGCAATTTTTTTATCTGCAACTTGTCTTAATTTGGCAAAATCTCGTTCTTGCGCCACTTCTTTGTCATAAACTTGTACACGAACACTATCCAAAATCTTTTCTTTATTTTCATTGGAACAAATCGGATTTAATGCTGTGTTGACAAGACAATCCAACTGATTTCCACATTCTTTATAGACGCTATCCAGAATTCGTGAATTCCAGTAATCTTTCGCTTTTTGCTTAAATGTTGAATTTGTCATTTCATTGTCATAAAAATCTACCACTTTTGTCAAATCACCAGACTTCTCAACAATGGGCCACATATTAGAACTATAGTAATCAGAATCATACGTGATATACTGGTATTCAGTATATCGAGCTCCAGCGTATTTGACTTGACGCTTAATCCAATTGCCCAACTCATCAAATTCATAGTCTGAAAAATATTTGGGAATACCTTCTGATGAATGATTCTGAGTATGAACAACATTCTGACCGCCAAAATTATTTACAGTTGCTTTCTTGACAGCAGCCTGATATTCAGCCATTTTACGATTATAAGCAGCTGTTCCGACTTGCAATTTATCTAATTCTGATTTCAATTTCTTTGCTTTTGCAACTGCATCGTTCATCTGCGCAGTTGCACTAATATGCTCAGTTGTTGAAGTCGTCCAATTTTCAACATACGTTATTTCTGAAAGTTGTCCATTTTGTCCATAATGGTATGACAGCACACACTTTTGTCCATCTGAATCAAACCGAACAGTTGAAATCTTTCCATTTTTCACATCCGACGTATAACGATTACGTTCGACAGCAATATTCAGTTTTCGACCATAATCTGTTGTCAAATCTTGAAATTGTAAATCTACCAAATGACCACTTAAGTTAAACCGACGGACAATTTCAACATTATGATCATAATTATTGCTGGTTATGACACTCTTCACAACTTTTCCTTTCAATCCGTATTTGGTCCAATCCTCAGCATGTACAATAGCAACACTCAAAAGTGCTAGAAATGCAATATATTTTCTAATTTTCATTTTATTTTCTCCGTTTTTTAATTATAGAATTCTTTCATTGATTATTGCGGCAATAGTGTCAACACTCGCATCTATATAATCCAAATTCATCATAGATTTATCCATAGAAGACGTCTTCTCAAAATTCAAATATTCATCTTGCAACATCCACCCCTTATCATTAAAATAAATCAAATGCACAGGACTACAAAGCCGGTAACCTTCATATATTTGTTGCCAAGCCCGACAAACTGGAGTTACATCTGTATACTTCACAATAATTTCAGCCTTTGCACAAAGCCCTTCATCCGTATTATATGTCCGAATATAACGCGCCTTTTCAATTTCCAAATTATAAGCTTTCAATATCACCTTCTCTTTTTTCTCCTGCGTCTTGGCTCTTTCGTAATTTGTTGAAGTTTGAATATCCATTGAAAGCACTTCATAATTGCTGTCTTTTTTATATTTCTCTACTTGCTTCAAATATTCATTATTATCTTCAAAGTAGTTTTCTAAATTTTCAAAATACTCATTTTGTGTTTCTTCCACTTCTGCAGCCAACGTACTTTCATCTCTGTGAAGATACATAGAATTGATACCTTCTGGACTTGGCACTTTAGGCCAATTTTCAAAAGTCTTTTGATAGTTTTCTCTTGTTATTTTATTCTCAGGGTAATCCTCCAAATTGATTTCAGGCTGCTTCATTTCCTCATCAACAAGTTGTTTAGGTTTTGGTGCCGATTCAACGACTAATTTTTTCCCTTCGTCTGTCAATTCTACTTTCACCATAACATGCTTTTCTTCACTATAGTTTGTTGTTCCGAAAGATTCACCCCAATAGCTGTTAATCTGAAGAATCTTATTCCACCAATCATAACATTCCACACTATAAGTAATCAAACCAGCTGCGCTCAAACGGCTCAATTGATAACGTGCCTCCATATTATTCAACTCGTAATAACCGACTTGAATTGGAATTACACCTTGATTTTGTGCCGTGTTTTCCAACATCGTTTCAACCAAGTCTTCTACGGTACCTGTTGATAAAGATTCCGAATTATTTGAACAAGCTGACAGCATTGCTACTATAGCAACGCCACAAACCAATATACTTTTTTTCATCGTTTTATAAATTAAATTTCAAACTTTTATAATTATATTCAAAAAAGAGTATTTCATCATCATAACATTAACATGCAGAGAAATGCACTTTTTAACAATTTTAGAAACAACCAACTATTAATTCATTTCTTGTGCAGCATTAAGCATCTTTTGATTAATCCTATTATATCTATTCAATTGAGAAGCAGATAAATCACTTGATGCATTTGACATTTTCTCACCCAAATCTTGCGCCTTTTGAAAAAAGTTTGGATATTCCGAGAGTGCACTTAAATCTCCTGCATTCGCTTTCTTCAATAAAGAAATATAAGAATCAACATAGTCTTCATAAGAATCTAACAATGCATCCCAATCTTCATTTTCGCTAGATTCATCGGAAGCCAGTTCTTCACTGTCATCAGGAATCCACTCATTTATAGAGTCATCAGACTGCTGGTTCTTTTGTTCTGTCGATGACATATCATCGGATATCTCTATTGAAGACTCTGTAGAGCCCAAACCATTCTCCTCACTATCACTTTTTGTTCTTCCACACGAAATGCAAGCCAAAATAACAGCAAACACTCCAAGCAAATTAACTACTTTCATAATAAATTGATTTTGTATTAAATTTATTGTTATCTGTATAAATTAATCACCAATTCGAAACAACTCGGCCGTCTTTGTCTGTAAATTTTCCGGCTATTATCATAATCCAGTCAATAAACGACCAGATACCTAAACCACCGACAGTAAACAACATTGCGATTCCCGTTCCTATTTTGCCAACATAAAAACGATGTGCACCAAAACCTCCCAAGAAAAAACATAAAAAGAAGGCTGCCAAACGTTTCTTATCACTTATGGCCAAACTTAAATTTCCATTGATACCTGTTAAGGTTCCGCATTTTGGACAAGCTACAGCACTATCTTCAATTACTGCTCCACAATTTTTACAATACATAATTTTTTAGGTTTAGTTAATACTATATGTGTTTATTTTTCACAAATATCCATAATACTTTCTGAAAAGCCATAGCCCTTTTTGGGCCTACTTATAAACCATTCTAAATCATCGTTTTAAAGTTTATCAAGTATAGTCAGACCACCATCAAGGCCTACTAAATAGCTCTGGCATAACTCGCCACCATGCACAAGACTATCGACAAACAGCGGGGAATTTTTCAGCATGATGCGGCATTCAAAACTATCACCATTTTGCAACGTGGAGTTTTGGCAGTCGATAGCCTTGAATGTGCGTCCTCCTTGGAATTCGACAATGCACACACGGTCGGGCAACCAGCCGATACGGATTCGGTCACCCGGAACAAGATCCTCGACTTTTACACCGAAATGGTTTCTCACGATGTTCGATTCTGGTTGGGCAGTTTGTTTTAAATGGCAGCAGAAGGCATCCCAATGCGCGAAGCCAATATAACGACAAAGCACGTCTAGTGTCCGAATATGAGTTGTACCATAACCTTTAATTCGTCCCCAAAGACGCCTCAATGTATTTTCTGCCAAATGCTCATTGGTAACATGTTCAATATCTGATCCTAAAAGCGTTATATCCGAACGACTTTCCACTTTGTGTCCAAAACATTTTTCCACCGCAACTCTCAGCACCGCAACTTGTGGTATATTCGTTTGTACAGGCATAATCTTTTTATTTATCAAAAATCGACTCAAAATGAAGTCATGAATAACATAGAAACATCAACAACAAATTTCAAAAAATCTTTCTGTTTTTTTTATTTACCAATTCAATCCAGTTGCTACAAAAAACCAACAGTATATTTATTATGCAGATAAGCTTTTTGTTTTCGGATGCCGTTGTTTGTTGATTTTTTTGTTAATTTGTTGGCGGAAAACTACCGAACAGACAAGTCATGAAAATTGAAGAAGCCATCGTATATGTCATCGTGAAACGTAACGGCGGCATGACCACCGAACAGATTGCCGACGCCATCAACCGGCAGAGACTGTATAAACGAAAGGACGGCCAACCGGTGACGAGTCAACAAGTGTATGCCGTCATCTGCCGCTATCCGTCGATGTTCACGAAAGAAGCCGGCCGAATCATGCTCCTGATTTGAATCTGCCACGGATATTTCCACTACGTAAAAACGGATAATATGCAGAAAAAGGGAATCGTCAGAACGGCAGTCATCATCATTCTCCTGCTCATCTTGTTTGCAGGTATCAGAATCGGCACCTCGTGCGACGAAAACCGACAGCGTGCCAAACAGCGGCAACCCGATTCATCGCAACAACCAGTCTGCATTTCCGCTGAAAAGACCTCATACGCCGGATTTTTCCGAACGAAAAAAGAATCATTCTCATGAAAAAAGTAATTGTCATTTCAACCAGTATGCGTGTCGGCTCCAACAGCGACATGCTTGCAGACAAATTTACAGAAGGTGCCCTCCACGCAGGACACGATGTTGAAAAGATTTCGCTCGCCGGAAAGAACATCAGCTTTTGCCGCGGATGTCTCGCTTGCCAGAAATTGGGCAGATGCGTCATCGACGACGATGCAAACGGCATCATGCAGAAAGTGCTGAATGCCGATGTAGTAGTATGGGCAACGCCGATTTACTATTACGAAATGAGCGGCCAGATGAAAGTGATGATCGACCGCATGAACGCGATGTATCCTCTGGACTACAAGTTCCGTGACGTTTATCTGCTGACAACAGCAGCCGAAAACGAACCCGAAGTTCCGAAACGTGCGGAAAGCGGCCTTACAGGATGGACCGACTGCTACCCGAAATGCCGACTTGCCGGCACGCTGTTCTGTGGCGGCGTCGACGCTCCCCACGCCATCGAAGGCAACGAAAAGCTCCAGACTGCCTACGAAATGGGACTGCACGTATAGCCTACTCTTCAGCATTAAAGAGACAGCAGAAACCATGGAAAATGCCGTCCTGTGTCAAAAGGCATTTTCCATGGTTAGAAAACGAATAAACGGTGAAATTGGAAAATGAGAACGAGAAAACTACAATCCTGCAGCGAACTGATTGAATATATCGACAAAATCGGATTTCTGCCGCTATTAGGCATGGGCATCAACGGATGGTCGGCCGAAGAAATGATGGACCAAGAATTTCAATACACCCCGCTGCCTAACGGTGGATGGGAGTGGCCGCTATGGAAATGGAAAGGCACCATCTTGCAGGAAAGCGGCTGCGCCTACGGCAAATTTTTCGACAAAAAAGCAGCATTCATCAGCCGCGAATGGTGGCCCGATTTCTGCAACTACCGCCGCAGCATCTATCCCTACCCCGAAGAGGGAAGCGTAGAGGAAATGATTCTTGCCACGCTCCAACGCGAAGGCAGCCTCATCACCCGCGAACTCCGTGCAGCATGCGGCTTCACCGGACTCAAAATGAGAGGACGGTTCGACACCTATGTCTCGCGGCTCGAAATGGGAGGCTACATCGTCACCGAGGATTTTATCTATCCCCACGACCGCCACGGACGGGAATACGGCTGGGGCTGGTCGCTGCTCACCACCCCCGAAGCACTCTTCAAGCGGGAAGCCTGTCACCCCAACCGTACCCCGCAGGAATCCCGCGAACGCATGGTCAACCACTTCCGGAAAATCATGCCCCACGCCGACGACAGCCTGTTCGACTTTTTGCTGAAATAAACAACTCTGATTTTTACATGCAGAATATTTTTCAACCCAAATCGCTCTCTGTACTTTATGACCGATTTGGGTTGAACTTAAAAATACAAATCCTCTTTGTCAGGCATTTTGTCATTGATGAACATAACATAGTAAATCGGTAGATAAAGGATGTTACCTTTTTTCTTGATTTCTCTTTCGTTAGAAAGAACTATGGATGAAACAATATGGTAATCTGGAACTGCCATCAGATTGTCCAAAGCGCTATGAACCGTATAGTCCTTTCCAGACTTGACTTCAATGGGCAAAACACTCATCGTACCACTATCATCAACAAGAAAATCGACCTCTCCCTTTTGTTTGTTATCATAGTAGAACAATTTGTCACAATGCGCCTTAAGTTCCTGGGCAATGGCACTTTCGTAAACAGAGCCAAGGTTAACACTGGCAATGTCGTTCAGAATAGGCTGGATATTGTAATGATACAATTGGGCACTTAGCATACCGACATCATTCATGTACAATTTTAGCAAATTTTTCTGCTGCGATTCAGCTAATGGATACTTCGGATTACTAATAGCATTAGATGCTATCGTTATGCCAGAATTAATCAGATACTCAAATTCTTCCAAATAATTGCTAAACCTATCGCCTTTCCTGTCCAATATGTCTTTTGCCACAATACGCTTCTTTTTGTTCTCCATCTGAGAAGGTATCATATCATAGATGCGACGGATATGCAACCTCTTGGATGCTTCGTTTTCGTAACGGGAGGCATCAATCCCATACAAAACCCTGATAGCCTCCTGAATTTCTCTCACTTTGACAATATTATGAGTAGCCAAATATTCATTGACAGCATCGGGCATACCTCCCACGAGAAGGTATCTTTTGAAAAGACCTAACACTTTATCGTGAACCTCCGGAGTCAAAGGCTGTTTCTGTTCAAATGATTTTCTCAGATGCGCAATAGCATCCTTGCCAAAATCATTCGCAATCAAAAACTCTTCAAAATCCAGTTGGTACATTTTCTTGGGGATAATGCTCCCGACTGGAACCGAGACCGTCTCTTTCAATGCAATTCCCAACAGGCTTCCACTGCAGATAAACCGATATCGGCGTTCTTGCCTCAAGAACTTAAGCATAGTCAAAAATTGAAAATAATGCTGAATCTCATCAATGAATACCAATGTATTTTCGTATTTATCGAGCTTCGAACCAGCAACCATGCTTAACTTCAGGTAGAATTCTTCAGTAGTACGAACATTTTTGAATATTTGTTCTCCTTCATCGTCTTCTATGAAGTTTATTGCAATAAAGTTGGCATAGAGACTTGTCCCGACATCATTGATAATGTAGGATTTTCCAACCTGTCTCGCCCCTTCTATCAAAAGAATCTTGTCCTCGTCAGACCTCAAATATTCCTCTATATATGATCGAATCTTCCTGTACAGCATAGAATTTACACTTTTCCATGAAATTTTACTCTACAAATATACACTTTTCCATAAAATTTACAACTAAGAATCTACACTTTTCCAAAATCATCGCACGACATTATTGAGAAACGTTATCAGTCTAGGGTGATTGCCACTTTGATAACGCCGTCGAGGCGGTTTTCGAAGAGGTGGTAGGCTTCGTCAATGCGACTGAGGGGATAACGGTGGGTGATGAGCGGTGTGGTGTCGATTTCGCCGGCTTCAATCAGTCGGAGTATTTCGGCACAGTCGCAACCGTCTACGCCTCCGGTCTTAAACGTGAGATTCTTACCATACATGTCGGGAAGAGGCAACACCTGCGGACGGTCGTAGAGCGCAACGACAGTAACGATGGCATTCGGGCGTGCACATTCCCATGCCAGTCGGAACGTATCGTCGGCACCCGCCACTTCCATCACGCGGTCGGCACCGCCGTGGTCGCTGTGAGCCAAAACGAATTCGCGGCAATGTTCCGGATCGGTCAGCAGCACCTCCGGATAATGCTCCGCCACGAACCGACGGCGTTCTTCCGACTTTTCACACACGATAATCCGTTTCGGATGTTTCAGCCGTGTGCAGGCCAGAGCGCACACTCCCGTCGGACCGGCTCCGATAATCAGCACCGTGTCGTCGGACGTAATCTCCGAAATCCTTGCCGCCCAATAGCCCGTAGCCAAAATGTCGCCCACAAAGAGCGCCTGTTCGTCGGTCACGGTATCGGGAATCCGGTTCAGTCCCTGGTCGGCACGCGGAACACGCACATATTCCGCCTGTCCGCCGTCGATGCGACAGCCCAGTGCCCAGCCGCCGTTTGGGTCTGTGCAGTTGTTCACAAATCCGTGACGACAGAAAAAGCACTCGCCACAAAACGTTTCCACATTCACCGTCACGCGGTCGCCGGGCTTGACCGTTTTAACGTCCTTGCCCACCTGTTCGACCACGCCCACCATTTCGTGCCCTACCGTAATGCCTGGCACAGCACGCGGAACACTCCCGTGCTTGATGTGCAAATCGCTTGTGCAAATGCTTCCTAACGTCACGCGCACAATCGCATCGTGTCCGTCCTGCAACTGCGGCATCGGTTTTTCCACCAGTTCAAACCGTCCCCGCTCCTTGTATTCGTATGCCAACATAATTCGATTTTTTTCAAAGTTACAAAATATCCGTTTTTACTCCAACGAAAGTTTCTCCACCACTGCTTCGTCGGCGGGAAGCCAGTTGACCGTACGGAGGTCTTGCGGGGCAAGCCACATGGCCGATTCATGCTCCTTCAATTCCAGACGGCCACTGACGACGGTACAGAGAAAGCAGTGCATGGTCAGATGGAATGCCGGATACCAACCTTTCTCGTTCATGAAGGAATCAGTCTGGCACGACATAACATTCAGTAGTATCCGCAGATAGTAGCTGTTCTTACCGTCCTTGTAAGTAGATTCTATACGAAAATATCACGAATTGCCAATACATTCCTTAATTTTTTTTATTATTCGTCCGCCAAACATCAACCCCACTTTTTTTGCATGCATATCAGATGTCGATAATAAACGCTTAAAAATATCTTGATACATATTTACATCCAATTGGCAATCCCAATTTCTTTTTTCAGCAAAAATATTAACTGCTATAGAAACTATATATAATATTTTACAACAAAGCCAAATTTCCGCATCTTCCCTTAATTTTCGCTGAGACATATAAGTGTATAAATCATTAGCCACAGCCAGATGATTTTCTGCTCTAAACAATGTTGCTGAATTCAATCCCGTTATAGATTCTTCATGTTTACAATAGCAATAGTGTAATTCATTACTTATCATTACTTTTTTAGCTTCACACATGGCGACGGTTGTCCACAAGTCATCTTCCGACATCCGATGAGCAAACCTGAATTTATGTTCTTCTATAAAGGACCTTCTAAAAAGATACGAGAAAACCAACGGAGTGAAAGTATTTGTTTTCATCAATTCCGAAAAGCATTGCTGTCCGTCATACAATCTCCCCCACATATATTCCGCAGCCCTATGGTTTTCAAAATCACCCGATTCAAAACGGAAACAAACACCCCCCATTCCCATATCAGCATTTGAAGCGATAAACTTTTTATATAACTCACAAAAGTTATCGATTAAAATATAATCGTCACTGTCAACAAAAGCAACGATATCACCAATAATATTTTCCAGACCTAAATTCCTGGCTTCTGAAACGCCTTTATTCTCCTGATGTAGCAATCGTATTTTCCCCTTATTGGCATATTCCAAAGCCATGCTATAAGATTTGTCAGTCGACCCATCATCTATTACGATTATCTCTTTGTTTAATTGCAATGCCAACAATGAATCTATACACTGACCAAAATAATTTTCTGAATTATATAATGGGATTATTATTGATAATTTTTGTTCCATGTTAACGCTCCAATTCCAATTGATTTTTGATTAATTCATAATATTTGCCCTTTAACTCCACTAATTCCTTATGAGTGCCCTGTTCGGCAATCTTACCGTCCTCCAGATAAATGATGTTGTCTGCATTTACAACAGTGCTCAATCTGTGGGCTACGACAATCACCGTCCGTTCCCGGAAGAACTGCTGTAAATTGTCCATTATATACCGCTCATTTACGGTATCAAGCGACGATGTCGCTTCATCAAAAATAATAAGCTCCGGATTTTTATAGACAGCACGAGCTATCAGAATACGCTGTTTTTGTCCTTCACTCAAATCTATTCCTCCATTGCCAATTTTCATTTTATAGCGGCTCGGCAATCGTTGGACGAAACCGTCGATACACGCCATCCTTGCACAACGTTCCACTTTATCGTAATCAATAACCTTTTCCCCCAATGCGATATTTTCTGCAATAGTTCCACTAAAAATATATCCGCCCTGAAGCACGACACCGCAGCGTGCACGCCAATCATTTACATCAAGTGACCGTAATGAAACTCCGTCAATCTCTACCGTTCCCTGCTGAGGATGATAAAACCCAAGCAACAACTTGACCAACGTAGTTTTCCCACTTCCACTATTTCCAACAATAGCTGTTGTACGATTTTTAGGAAATTCAACCGAAAGACCGGAAAACACATTCGGGTTAAAGCTGCCTTCATATTTAAATGTCACTTGCCGCAAACCAATAGAATGCTTAAAATTTATTTTGAGCAAACCGTCACCATTCGATTCATCTTCTTTCTGTTGCACCTCAGCCAAACGGTCCATAGACAATTTTGCATCCTGAACCGACTGCGCCAACCGCTGTATGGTTGACATCGGAGCGGCAAGTTGTCCAAGAATATACGACACACTCATTAGAACGCCCAATGTCATATCTGCTTCCACCGTCATATAGGCACACAGAGCAACAATCAGGATATCCCGAAACTTATTAATCGTTGTACTCCCGACCATTTGCTTATAATTAAGCATCAGGCTTTTCATCGTTATCTCATTGATATGTTTCTGATTGTCCATCCATACACGAACCTGTGTTTCTTGTGCATTATTTACCTTTATATCGGGCATTCCATTAATTAATTCATACAGAATATTCCGATTGCGAGCCTGTTCCGTAAAACGTGAATAGTCCAAAAATTTCCGTTCACGTAAAAAATACAGATTCCAAACAAACGACAATATTGAAATGACAAAGAAAAGCACCAATGATGTAACGCTATAACGCGCAAGCAATAACGAACAAACCACAATGTTTACTACGGCAAAAAGTTGTTCTATAACATCATACGTCATAATTGACTGCAAACGCTGATAATCATCAAGACGCTGAATGAAATCAGTATTGAGTCTTGTATCGAAATATTTAATAGGCAACCGAATCATCTTTCCAAGAAGTTCGGCAACATATTCAATGCCAACATAAAAGTTTAACTTCATTAATAAGATGGAACTTAAACTATTACTCAACATATGGCCTATGAAAAACGACAATTGGGCAAGAAACAACTGCCACACGACATTCAGATTCTGACCAATCACGCCGTAATCTATAACTTTCTGATAAAGCACAGGTATTACCCAATTACAGCCTGCTGCAATTAGCATGCAGAGCAGTGCTAATAAAAGTTTTATTTTCTGTTTTTTTAATTTTGAGATAAAATTCTTCAAAACAGAAAAATTCTGCTTGCTCTTTACCTCGTCACATTGACGGAACGCTTGAGACGGAGAAGTAAAGACGGCAAAGCCTCTTCCATCTTCACCATACCAATGACGCACAAAATCCCGTTCACCAAACCTTATTTTTCCGTATGACGGGTCTGCAATATAGTATATGTTGCCCTTTTGCCTGTGCCCGACATGATAGAGCACAACAAAATGGTTACCCCGCCAATGAAGAATGGCTGGCAAAGGAGCCTTTGCCAGTTGGGAAACCGTTCCCTGTGCGACAACGGTTTCCAATCCCAAACGTTCACAGGCATCCTTCACATCCGCCATAGTTACGCCTATCCGCGAGATACTGATATCCCTCTTAATGAAATCAAGCGAATAACGCTTTCCGTAGTGCAGACATATCATTTGGATACAAGCCGGACCACAGTCTGTCATCTCCAATTGACGAAGAGCCACAAAATCTTTTATCATCACTACTTAGTTAACGATTGCTTATTAACAATAAAAAACAATTCAAAATGTCATATTTCTAATTATTATAGCGCAAAATACAAAATCTTAATAGTTAACGTCTACACCGGTATCAATTCGATTGCCACGCAAAGATCTGCCGACTTTTTTGAATGCCTTTCCTAAATTAATTCGATACTGCACGGTAAGCGACACCATATTGTTGAAATCCCGTATGCACATTTCTTCATAGGAAGTATAAGCGGGTGTCATATTCCATGTCTTTTGGAAAGATCCCCTCTTAACGAATGGATTGTTAATATTACATTCAAAATTCCAATTTTTCCATTTATATCTGGCTCCGATATAATTATATGTCCACGACTTGTAAAGCGACGTTCCATAAATGCTGTACCTCGGAACAATGTCTACATTTGCAAAAAGCGTCCAGCCTCCCCAATAAACATTCATTGAAACAGAAGAATACATTGCTGACTTTTTTGTCGCATAACCGCGCCCGGCCGCATTGAATTTATCCCACCCGACCGTTCCATATATTGTAATATGGTCAAACAAATTCTGGTAGCCCAAATATAGTTGAAGATTTAACTGCTTGTCAAAATCTCCATTTTCTACTCTACTCATAAATTTATCATAGTAGGGACTATTCTGATCTGAAATATACTGATACTGTTGTACTATGGGATTATTTGTATAATTATAGTTCACCTCTCCCGTTGCATAAAAATTCCCGGTATTGTAACGTATATAGAAACGATTACGGAACCATTCCCCCGGTTTTACATTCACATTACCAGTCTGCACAATCAAATCATCCACCGTCCTGACAATTTCAGAGAAATTGGAAAGAGAAGGTAACGATGAATCGTACATATACATATAGTTAGCTGTAAAATGTTTGTTAAACGGATAGTTCAATGAAACCGTGGTTTTCGGCTTGACAAAAGATTTACTCATTGAAAAATCAGAGGAACGCAAGTATTTCATTCCAACACCAACAGCGTAACCTAGTTTTTGCAAATTTCCTGATATATCTCCATAAACATAAACATTATCCTTTCCCAATTTGTCCGAAATCTGTCTGTTTCCATTTTCCGAATAACCATTATCGGCATAATTATGTACATAGCTAGCACCAAATCTCATTGTCAGATTTTTAAACTCTCTTGCGTACATAGCCTCACCACCGGCCACCCAACTCTGATTGTCGGTAAAACTTTCCGACTCAAAATCCGTTGTATAGTCCAAACCTCTTGTGTAATCACCTTTTGACATGGAACTGTTGGCAGTAATTTCTATGCGTTGGTTATGTTGGAATGCCTTGCGGAAATACAAACCCAAAGAAGGTGTATTCCGCGTATAATAATAGTGGAAAAGCTTGTTGTATTCTTCAGACTCCGCACCATATCGTTCAATCATGCGATAGTTTCCGTCACGCTCATTGTCATGATAGTTATACGATAATGTGGCAGCCAACATGGTTTGCGGATCATGCATATAAACATAATCCAATGAAAAATTATTGTCAAAATCTTTTGTTTTCGACGGCTGTCCCTCCTGCTCCCTTACAACCGGGTTATCCCGTCCAATGAAAGTTTCCGTAATGTTCGTTATCTCATCTTTACTTTTACGGAACATTCCTCCATAATTGAATGTCCACTCTGATTTCTTATAATTGTACGTTGCGTTCAGTTGGCCGTTATTCCGATTTGTCGTAACTGCACTGTTCAATCGAGCCATTATCGAACCGCCTTGCTGTGTCGGCTTCATGATAAAATTAATGATTCCCGAAGCTCCACTATTGGCATAACGAATATCAGGAGAATCACTATACTCTATTCTTAGAATATCGTTGTGATTAAGATTCAGCACTTTGGAAAGAGGCTGTTCTCGTCCGTTCACCTGAACAACAGGAGCACCGCCATCGACAGTTATAGAACGAGTAATTTCATTGACCCTCAATCCTGGCAATTTAACAGCCATTTCACTCATCAGGTTCATCACTTCAGCAGCCCTTTCCAATTCTTGTTGAGAAGGAATGACAACATAGCGGTTAGCTTTTTGATATATTCCGGCACCTTCCACTACTACTTCTCCCAATTTAATTCCTGCGTTAGACAGCTTTATGATTCCCAAATCAAGATTGTTTGCATTACCGGAAATCATTGTGCTCCATTTGTAAAATCCGGGATTCTCCACCACGACAGAAACATCCGGTTCCTCCACCTTCTCAAAACTGAATGTCCCGTTTACGGAAGTTTGAGTTTGAAATACCACATTTACAGAATCCTTTTTCAAGGACACATTAACCCCAACTATTGGCTCACCATCAGTTACCGACACTATTTTTCCTGTTATATTATAGGCTGACATGGCATCAAAAGACAAGGCAGCATATGTACATATTGTAATTATTATTTTCAAAGTAAAAAATTTCATACTATAATCTTTTTTTGTTGATTTGTAATATTATATTCTATCCTATTCAACACAACCTTATCCTTTCGTTTCTCATCATAATTATATAAACAATATTCTGAATCACTGAGTGTAAATTTCGAACATCCCCCATGACACAAAGGTAAAATACGACACGAAAGACATGGCTTATTCCGAAATTTGGAAGATATTCGTCTTTCCAAGCTATCATTCTCCCATATAATACTTCCATCGTCTTTTAAATAACCATCACGGGGAGTATTTTCAAAATCAATAGCAGTACATTTAAAAATATCTCCATTATAATTGATTAGACAACTATTTCGTTTATCTGCGTAACAAAAATCTCTAAAAGACATCTTTGTAGCCAAAATATCCTTTTTATTAAAAGATGCTACAATATTGTCCATTAATTCAACAAGACGATCCTGCTTTATTTCTTGCCATACGACTTGAAGATCAATTCTAAGATAATATTTATCAAATTGATTCAGATCGTCAAAAGAGGATGCTATTTCCGAAACACTATTAATGTTTTCATGCGTACAATTAATGCGCAATGTTACCGGAATTTTATTTTTTACCAATTCTTTTATATTTAAGATAATTTTATCGTACGAACCAATACCATTTTTATTATACCGAACTTTATTATGGTGCGTTCTATCACCATCTAAAGTAATTTGCACACCATTAAAATTATATTGTTTCAATGTTTTTATTCTTTCTTCATTAAACAAAAAGCCATTTGATGTCATATTAACAAAATAGCTACACTCTGTCAAATTTGAGATAGCTTTCACATGTTCCAATAAAGGGATTATCACCTGCCCAAAATACATCAATGGCTCACCTCCAAAAAATGAAATTTGAAGAAGCTTTCTTTGTTCTAAAATCTTATCAATACATAACATTACTTTGTTCAAAACATCTTCAGTCATTTGAGAGCGAACATGTTTTTCATAACAATACCAACAGCTAAAATTACAATCTACAGTCGGATTTATTAATAAATGATATGACTTCTTGTCATCTTCTATTTCGACTACATTTTTTTTATAGATATTTAATTCATCAATATCTTCATCTATAATAAAACCATTTTTTTGTAATACTTCATACAGAGCTGTCTCATGTAACAATAAATCATTTTTTTTAAATAAACCTTTTTTTACGAAAAGGGTTTTATCTGTAAAAGCATTATATACAGCATCTATATTTTCTGATACCGACACTATATTATTGAATATACTGTATTTCATATTTTAACCTTTAAAGTAATCATATGACAAGTATTTGCCATAATATTAATACTACTAACAAATACTTGTCATTTCAAATCATTAGAATTCACAATTACAGTTATTGCAACCGCATTGACAATTATTACCGTTGCACATGCAATTGTTGGGCTTCGTAGGGCAACTTGTCCCAACCATTCCTTCAAGAAGAACAGCATCTTCTTCATTCAAAAGAGTCATTTCCAACCCTTCAACAAAATCCTTCAGGATCAAATTTTCTTTCATACTTTTATAAATTAAAAATTAAACATAGGAGTTACCTCCTTTTTATAAGTATCTTATTTGTGATTAACATACGTATAATTACTTGTTTCTCAGCTGACAATTCATTATAGAGGCAACACTGCGGTTGCAAAAACTCATTGATAATTTCGACTTCGTTTTTTTCTAATCGAGATATAATGAAACGAGTAAAACGGTTCAGCAACCAATACTTCCCATTCCCTTCTATAACAGTATAGTCAGTATTAAATTGCAACGGCAACGAAATGTCCCGGCTGTCGGCAACTATTTTTTCTATGCAATCTACAATTCCGTCACATACATCGGAAACACAACCGGACACTTTTTTCCGCAACAAGCTAAAATCAAACTGTGACGACATTAAATTATTCACATCCTCACTTACGAGATTCTCCGGCAAGGGTCCATCCAGTCGTCCACCAATACAACCCTGAAAGAAACCGTGATAGAAGGAAAGAATATTCACATCTTTTGGAATACCACCATAACCACGTTCCCCGACAACCACAAACGGCTTGTGATATTTTAAAGCATATAATACAGCATAACCCGAACCAATGACAATGCGACTACGCCTTACATGTTCTTCTATATCGGACGAGCTGTCAGACAAGGTTATATTTCCGTTGACAATAGCTTTCAAATTTTCATTTTGTGTACAGACATCTATCTTGTAACGTGTAAAACGATTTAACGTCCGCAGAATCTTAAACAGGGCACTATCTGAATAAAGGAACTCACCCGTATTTACATAAATATCATAAGCATATTCTGTATCAGTCTGTTTTTCAATATCGTCAAAGATAAAAGGTACTGGTATTTCAGCTGTAGTCTGACGATATGGGCACAAAATATTTATATCCAAATCCTTAACAATAAAAGTAAAGTCGACCACAGATTCATCAATGGCAAAATTCATAGCTATATCCGAACGGAAAACAGTTCTGATACAAGGAATACCGTCCCTTGAAAGTTCCTGTAATGCAGATTCAATCCGATTACCTAAAACCAAGCGACAATCAGGACATTCACCGGAATTCACCACATGTATTCCTTTTTGCGAAAACATCTTCCAAAAAGTAGAATAAAGGATGTCATATTTGGGAGAACTAGCGTAAGCCTTTATTATTTCTATTTTCATAAACAACTACGTTTGAAATTATTAGACAATTTATACAACTCACCGGATGTCAAATCTCTGACTTTTTTTAATACCGGATCCGACTTGAAATGCTCGTAACTGCACTGGGAATGTTCAGTATCCTCCTTTTTATAAAAATCATACTTAGTGTTACGGCATTCAAGTGAAATCAATCCATAATGCTTTATCAGCAAATTATCGGCAATTCTTGTACGTCCCATTGCCGGAACTTGATGAAAATGGAGTTTTCCCCTATCCGAGAAAATTTCAGCATGTCCCATATTGCGAAACATCTTGCATCGCAAACAAATTCCTCCGACAGAACTTGGATATTCAGCATTATAAGTATCTTCGCTATTCCACAAATGAATATAAGGAACAAAATAAGTATTCGTATCTTTATCCGTCAGATAAGAATGCAAATCACAGAATCGGGAATCAAATTCCTCATCAACATCCAGAAATACTGCCAATTCAAAATCCACAAATGACGACAGATCCATCAATAGGTTCCTATTTTCCAAATCATTGAATCCCCGACGTTTCTTTTGAACCTTAAACAATAGTTTTTTCTCTAAAGCAATATCATAAGTTCCATCCCCACTTTCATCATCGAGAAGAATAATACCGTCAAATAGCGGAGATGCTTTTTCCAAAAAATGCACAATTCGTTCTTGTTCATTATAGCTTTGCACAAGCAACAATAATGGGCATGGGAATTTCAAATCACTAAATATTTCATAACGGACAAAATCCTTATTCTTCAAATATCGCAAAAGCAATTCTTTGGAAAAACAATTATGCCGCCAATCATAAATAACGTTTTCAAAATCACATCCCCAATTGTCCCCATTGACAACAGCTGTGTCGGGAAAGAAATAATGCCGCATCACATCATTGGGAGTTTTTTCAAAAGGTATGTCCCGGCGCGGCTTCACCTCATCGCCATCCTCACGATGCACCATCATAGCTTCATTAACATAAAGTTCACCGATGCCCAACATGTCAAGCCTTGCCCGCAAATTATTGTCATCTCCACCCCATTTTGAGAATGTCTCATCATAGCCATGAATTTGTTCAAGGTATTTTTTTTCTACCATAATACTTCCGAAAGGAATTGGACGGAAAACATCAAAATTATCTTGGGTTACAACCTCATCGTTAACAAAACAAACACGACCAATTGCATAATGAGGAAAATCAGAATAATCCTCAAAGGTTTTCCGAAGAATGCCAATCACGTCTGTCAACATTTCCGACTCTGGAGAACAGACCATAACATATTTTTTCGTGGCATAACGAATGCCAACATTCAACGGCTTTGCCGGATTACGCCATTCATGAGGTTTGTCGTTCAACACGATACGCCAATTCACAAAAGGATAATCCTTGACAAACTCAATCAATTCATCTTGTTCGAGAGGTGTGTCAAGCACTATGACGACTTCTATGCCATTACGTTGAAAGTATTTATGATTTAAGGGAAAGACTCTACGGAATTCCCGCATTTTCTTATAAAATGGAATTACCACACTTAAATCAAAATTTTTCCAAAATTCTTCTTTTGTCCTAAATGGAGAACTCATGATTTTATATATAAGGTTAATTTTCGCAACACTGACATCAAATGTATTTTCAAATATCAGCTTATTTGCAAATTTAATATTTTACTTTATATTTACAATACGACGCAGTAGAATTAACAACTATTTAATACATATTTACATTTATCCGGTCAAAAAGTTTATCTATATGTATTTATGCCAATTCAACGGAATGTCACCACCACGTGCCTTTTTATGTGTTCTAAAGCGCAAATTTACCCTCCAATCGTCAACAGACTGCATACAGATTCCATATTGTTGACTGGTTGATTTCCTTCTGTTTTTATCAAAGATTTAGCAAGCCACATCAAGAAAAAAACAGGAAGCAAGATGTCTAGGACAGTACGGAAGAGAGCCAAAGAACCCATAAAAACACGCAATCAAAAGTAAATTCATAATGGGCGATCAATGACCGATTGGGATTTAACTTGCCATAGCCGCGCTGCGTGGCAAAATATTTTCCGTCACGGCGAATCACCGCCGCCACAACTTCGATACGTTTCATCGTCACACTATACATTTAATACAAATGTAGCACAGAAACCGGGATTTACTCTTATTTCCCACTACTTTTCCGATAGTCCAAATCGGTCCAATCGGAAATTATTGTATATTTGAATATATTACTGTCCGCTAAAGACGTGAATTCCCTCCCAACTTGCTGAAATAGAT
>ERZ791737.729-NODE-729-length-21755-cov-2.794147_pt1 | contig 21755 bp, 19 predicted proteins | sample MGYA00510042_ERZ791737 | MGnify/ENA primary metagenome ERZ791737 (study PRJEB30046, sample SAMN00791965) | human gut metagenome | study: EMG produced TPA metagenomics assembly of the A metagenome-wide association study of gut microbiota in type 2... | reverse complement strand
CGGGCCCAGCGTGTCCAGATAGGTCGACTTAATCTTGGACTTCTCACGCCAGTCCAAAATCAGGCGCACGATCTCGTGGTCGCGGGCAAGGTCGCTCAGCACCTTGGCGTTGGTCGAATAGTAGCCGCGCTTGGTCTTTTTGAGGCCCTTGGTCGGAAGTCCCATAACATCAAACAGCACGTGCGAGAGTTGCATGGGGCTGCCGATGTTAAAGGTCTCGTCGCCGGCCAGGTCGCGAATGCTGCGCTCGACCTCGGCAATCTGGGTCGCCAGGCCCTCGGACAGACTGTGCAGGCGGTCGGGGTCCACGAGCATGCCCGCGCGCTCCATCTTGGCAAGCACCGGCACGAGCGGCATCTCGATCCCATCGAACACGTTGGCGGCGTTCTCGCGGGCCATGCGGTCACGCAGCGGTGCAACCAGCGCCAGCGTCAAGGCCGCCGTGCGAGCGGCGGGCGCAGGAGCGTCCTCGCCAGCACCCTCTGCGCCGCGCGCCGCAGGCAGCGCCATCTGCAGATACGTATCGGCCAGATACACCTCGTCAAACTCGGAGCGGTCGGAATCCAACAGGTAGGCGGCAACAACGGTATCGAAGATGCGCGTGGAATCGACTGCCAGCGGATCCATGAGCTCGAGCTCAGAAGAATCGATGGGCGAAAGCTCATGCAGAAGCGCCTTCATATCCGGGCTCGCCGCACGGCCTTCCATAAACAGACGCGCGAGCACGCCGGCAATCACGCCGTGGGCGAAGTTGAAGCCCTCAACCTCAGCCGCCGCACCGCTGTCGCCCTCCTCGAGCGCAAACAGGCCCTTGGACGTCGCCAACCACAACGTGCGCGTCAGCCCAAAGAGCGCGCCCTCTTCCTTGTCATCGTCCACCACGGCGGCGACCCACTCGCCGGCATCAATCACGCGGGAGACCTCAGCCGCAACGGCACCAAGCGCGCCAGCATCGCCGGCGGCTGCGCGCAAAACGGCGGGAATCTCAAACGTGCTGGCAGCTGCCCCGCCCTCGCCGCCGATCAGCGCCAAGAAACGGTTCTGCATGGCGGTGATACCAAGCGTGCCCAGCGCCGCGGAAACCTCATCGGCGGAAAACGCCGGGAAGGACGTCGCCTCAAAATCGAGCTCAACGGGTGCATCGGTGCGGATGGTCGCCACCTTACGGCTCAGCAGCGCGTCGTCGATGTGTGCGCGCAGGTTTTCTCCCATCTTGCCCTTGACCTCGTCGGCGTGTGCGATGACCTCATCCAGGCTACCGTACTGCGCAATGAGCGCGCTCGCCTTTTTGGGGCCGATGCCCGGCACGCCGGGGATGTTGTCGGACGTGTCGCCCTTCAGACCATAAAAGTCGGGCACGAGCGCCGGCGTGATGCCGTGATACAGATCGTCCACGCTCTCGGGCGTCATGATCGCCACGTCGGACAGGCCCTTGCGGGTCGAGACCACGTTAACGTGCTCGGTCACGAGCTGATACATATCGCGATCACCGGTCACCAGCAGCATGTCGCAGCCGGCCTCCTCACCCAAGCGCGCCATGGTTCCCAGGATATCGTCGCCTTCCCAGCCCTCGGACTGCAGAATCGGCACATTGAGCGCACCGAACAGCTCCTTGATCATGGGGAACTGCGCGTGCAGGTCGGGGTCCATGGGCGGGCGCTGCGCCTTGTACTGCGGCAGCATCTCCATACGCACGCGCGGCTTGCCCTTGTCAAACGCCACGACAACGCCGTCGGGATTAAAGGCATCGATCATCTTGAGGAACATGTTCAGAAAACCAAAGATCGCGTTGGTGGGGCGACCGTCCGGCGCGTTCATGGTCGGCGGCACGGCGTGGAAGGCGCGATGCATGAGCGAGTTGCCGTCGATGACGGCAAAGGTACGGCGCTTTTCAGACATATTGAATACCTCGCTTTGGGCTGGGCACGGTTTGCTCACACCAGTTTACACGCTCCCCGCCCCGCGGCCACCGCACATCAGGCTTCCCTGCCGCCGCGGGCCCGCGCGTGATACGATGGCTCACGGTACATCAACCAGCACGATCGATCCGAAAGGAGCCTGCGTCATGGAGCGTCCCTGCGCATGGAAAAAGTACACGCCACAGCAGATCGAGGAGCTCGAGGAGCTTTGCCGCGGCTACAAGCAGTTTTTGAGTGAGAACAAGACCGAGCGCCTGTGCGTCAAGACCGGCATCAAGATGGCCGAGGAGGCGGGATACGTCGACCTGGAGACCGTGATCGCCAAAGGCCGCGAGCTCAAGGCAGGCGACAAGGTGTACGCCGCCAACCACGGCAAGGACCTTATGCTCGTCAACCTGGGCACCGCCCCGCTCGAGCAGGGCTTTAACATCCTGGGCGCCCACGTGGACTCGCCGCGCCTGGACCTTAAGCAGAATCCCGCCTTCGAGGCCGGCGACATGGCCTACCTCGACACGCACTACTACGGCGGCGTCAAGAGCTACCACTGGGTAGCCTCCCCGCTCGCACTCGTGGGCGTCATCTGCAAAAAGGACGGTACCACCGTCGACATCAATATCGGCGACAAGGCGGACGACCCGGTCTTTACCATCTCCGATCTGCTGATCCACCTCTCGAGCGAGCAGATGTCCAAGCCCGCCAAGGACGCCGTCGATGCCGAGATCCTCGACGTGATCGTGGGCGGCCGCCCCGTCAAGTTTGACGAGGACGACAAGGACGCCCCCAAGGAGCCTGTCAAGCAAATGTTCCTGGACATCCTTAAGGAGCAGTACGACGTCGAGGAGGAGGACTTCCTCTCCGCCGAGATCGAGGTCGTGCCCGCCGGCCCCGCCCGCGACATGGGCCTCGACCGCTCTATGATTCTGGGTTATGGCCATGACGACCGCGTTTGCGCCTACCCCTCCATGCTCGCCCAGATCAATGTGGCCAATGTCGAGCGCACGAGCATCACGCTCATCGTCGACAAAGAGGAGATTGGTTCCGTAGGCGCCACCGGCATGACGAGCCGCTTCTTCGAGAACACCGTCGCCGAGATCATGACGCTCGCCGGCGAGAATAGCCCGCTGGCCCTGCGCCGCGCACTCGCCCGCAGCCGCATGCTCTCCTCTGACGTGTCCGCCGGCTTCGACCCGGGCTACGCCGGCAAGTTCGAGACCAAGAACGCAGCCTTTATGGGTCGTGGCCTGTGCTTTAACAAGTACACGGGCAGCCGCGGCAAGGGTGGCTCCAACGACGCCGATGCCGAGTATGTGGCCCTCATCCGCGACATCATGGACGAGGCAGGCGTGGACTTCCAGACCTGCGAGCTCGGCCGCGTCAACGCGGGCGGCGGCGGCACCATCGCCTACATCATGGCCAAGTACGGCATGAACGTCATCGACTCCGGCGTTGCCGTCCTGTCCATGCACGCCCTGTGGGAGGTCGCCAACAAGGCCGACATCTACGAGGCCTATCGCGGCTACAAGGCCTTCATCGAGCGCGCCTAACCAACCCTTCATCAGTTGCGGTGAAATACGGACTAAACTGGCCCATAAACGGCCAAAACAGGCCGTATTCCACCGCAACTTCCTTTTTGGCAGAGGAGAGTCCATGCTGCAGGTCATCATTTCGCCCGCCAAGCAGATGCGTGCGGCCCAAGATGCTTTTGAAGTCCTGGGCATTCCACCTTTTGCGCACGAGACGGCTCGCCTCCACCGCGCACTGCTAGATATCGAGCGGAATGAAGGCAGCGGCGGCCTGCAGGCGCTCTGGAACGTGAGTGACAAACTGCTGGGGCCTTGCCTCAACACCCTGCATGAGTTTGGGCCCATCCTGAAAAACGGTGATCTCGACAATCCCGCACTCGCCCGTCACCTCTCCCCTGCCGTCATGTCCTATCACGGCATTCAATACCAGAGCATGGCACCCGAGGTGATGGATTCCGCGCAGCTCGCATGGCTGCAAGACCATCTGTGGATCCTATCGGGCCTTTACGGATGCGTACGCCCCTTTCATGCCGTTGAACCGTATCGGCTGGAGATGGGCGCGAAGCTTGCCGTCGACGATGCCCGAGACCTCTATGCGTTTTGGGGCGACAAGCTCGCACGGGCCATCGCTCCGGCAGGCTCCAACGCTACGATCGTCAACCTCGCCAGCGCGGAATACGCCAAAGCCGTTCTGCCCCGCCTCACCACCGATGCCACGGTCGTCACATGCCTCTTTGGCGAAAGCATCCGCAACGGCAAGCCCATCCAGCGCTCGACCGCCAGCAAAAAGGCACGCGGCTCCATGGTGCGCTGGATGGCAGAAAACAAGCTCGAGGATGCAAGCGAACTTACCGCATTCAACATCGGCTATCGTCACATCCCCGAGCTTTCAGACAAAAACCCCCTGGTTTTCATGAACGCGCAGGCACAATAGGCCCGCCGTTTCCAAACACTCCGTTACTCCGCCAAGCCATCGGCCTTTGCAATCCCGTTTGTCGAACCGTCCTGATAGACAATCTTGACGTGCTCAACCTCGGACACCGCAACACCCGTCGGAGGCTCCAGACGCCATTCCGTCAGGACGATATCCATGGTCGTGGGCACATCTCCTTGATCTTTGAGCTTCACCGTGAGCGTTTTGAGCGCCGCGTCAAACGTCACGCGTTCGATTTCTTCACCTGGAATGGACCCACCACTCAGCTGCAACTGCACAAACTCATCGCGCGGGTACCAATAATCGCCCGGAACGGCGAGCGTATTGGCATTACCGCCAGTACTCCTCACCGTCATAATCGGTAGGCTATCATCAGCCTCGAACTCCCAGGCAGCGCCGCCGCGACCCCCAAACGTCCAAATACAAAAGGCAATCACCAGCACGGCAAGCACCGCAAAGCCAATCGCGACAAGGCCATGGTGCGCACGGCTTTCCTCGGCCGATACATCCCATTGCGTCTCTCGATATAGATGCTTGTCTCCCATGTTCGCCTCCCCACAGGCACGCTCGTTGGCCCAATCGTACCCATTCAGGCTATACTTGAGCCCATGACATAACGGGGAGCTTGCAGGAGAAGACGGCAGGCTGAGATTGGGCGCGCCCGCCCTGACCCGCAAACCTGATATGGGTAATGCCAACGAAGGGAGCCGTGCCAATGAGCACACAGATCGAGCCCAAGCTCGTCACGCAAATCGACTTCGCCCGCGCCGGGCAAATCACACCGCAGATGAAGGAGGTTGCCGAGCGCGAGCATCGCGACCCCGAGTACATCCGCGAGCGCGTGGCCGACGGCCGCATCGCCATTCCCGCCAACATCGTGCATATCAAAAAGGGCATGCGCGCCTTTGGTGTCGGCGAGGGCCTGTCCACCAAGGTCAACGTCAACCTGGGCATCTCGGGCGACAAGGCCGATGCCGCCGAGGAATGGAAGAAAGTCAAGATCGCCGAGGACTTTGGCGCCGACGCCATCATGGACCTCTCCAACTCGGGCAAGACGCGCCAGTTCCGCCAGCAGCTCATCGACGAGACGCCGCTCATGGTGGGCACCGTCCCCATGTACGACGCCATCGGCTACATGGAAAAGCCGCTGGTCAAACTCACCAAGGAAGACCTGTTCGAAGTCGTGCGCGCACACGCCGAGGACGGCGTGGACTTTATGACCATCCACTGCGGCATCAACAAATCGGTCACCAAGACCTTTAAGGAGACCGGCCGCCTGATGAACATCGTCAGCCGCGGCGGCTCGCTGCTGTTTGGCTGGATGGAGGTCACCGGCAACGAAAACCCCTTCTACGAGTACTTTGACGAGCTACTCGAGATCTGCCACGAGTACGACGTGACGATTTCGCTCGGCGACTCCTGCCGCCCGGGCTGCCTCTACGACTCCAACGACGCCACCGAGACTGCCGAGATGATCGAGCTGGGCAAGTTGTGCAAGCGCGCTTGGGCTGCCGGCGTCCAGGTCATGGTCGAGGGCCCGGGTCACATGGCGCTCGACGAGATTGCCGCCAACATGAAGCTGCAGAAGCGCCTGTGCCACAACGCCCCGTTCTATGTGCTCGGGCCGCTGGTGACCGATATCGGCGTGGGCTACGACCACATCACCGCTGCCATCGGCGGCGCCATCTCCGCCAGCTCCGGCGCCGACTTCCTGTGCTACGTGACGCCGGCCGAGCACCTGTGCCTGCCCAACGCCCAGGACGTGCTCGATGGCCTCATGGCCACCAAGATTGCCGCGCACGCCGCCGATATCGCCAAGAAGGTGCCGCACGCCCGCGACATGGACGACAAGATGGGCCAGGCACGCCGCAAGCTCGACTGGGATGCCATGTGGAAGTGTGCTCTCGATCCGGTCACCGGTAAGAAGCGCTACGAGGAATCCCCCGCCGCCACCGAGGGCACCTGCACCATGTGCGGCAAGATGTGCGCCGTCCGCACTGTCAACAAGGTGTTCGAGGGTACGACGATCGATCTCGGCATGGAGGACTAACGCGTCGCCACAATCGCTTTTGGCAGCACCGAGGCGTTCGTCAATTGTTGACATGTGAACATTTGTTTTTATTTGCGTTAAGATTGCACCGCCCGCCCGGGATCGGCATACAGCCGGCCCGGGCATCTTTATAATGCTGGCTTAAAGACCCATTTGATTCCGACCGAACAAGGGAGCGAGCATGGATCGCAGCAAGGTACCCGCCGTCCTGTCCATCGCGGGATCCGATTCCAGCGGCGGCGCCGGCATTCAGGCCGACATCAAGACCATCACGGCGCACCGCCTGTATGCCGAGACGGCCATCACCGCCATCACCGCACAGAACACCCTGGGCGTCACCGCCGTACAGAACATCTCGCCAGATATCGTCGCCGCGCAAATCGACGCCGTTTTTGACGATATCCGCCCCAACGCCGTCAAGATCGGCATGGTTTCCTCTGCCGAGATTATCGAGGTTATCGCCGACCGCCTGAGCGCCCGGAACGCGACAAACGTGGTCGTCGACCCCGTCATGGTAGCCACCTCGGGCGCACGGCTGATTGCCGAAGATGCCGCCGAGGCGCTCACCCGCCGCCTGTTCCCACTAGCAACCGTCATCACGCCCAATATTCCCGAGGCCATGGCCCTGCTTGACTACGAGGTCGACTCCGAGCGCACACAGCAAAATGCTGCCATGCTCCTCACCCGCCGCTTTGGTTGCGCATCCCTCGTTAAGGGTGGGCATCTTGTCAACGAGGCCAACGATGTATTGGCCGAACCCGCGCCACTCGATGACGAGGGCAACCATCTGGGCGATCCGCTCACCACGTGGTTCCGCCACAAGCGCATCGAGACCGACAACACACACGGCACCGGCTGCACGCTTTCGTCCGCCATCGCCTGCGCGCTGGCCCAGGGCATGAATCTTGCCGATGCCGTCAATGCGGGCAAGGCATACCTGACAGGCGCTCTGGCCGCCGGCCTGAACATGGGCAAAGGCTCCGGCCCCGTCAACCACATGTGGCAATATTAAGATTCGCAGCCCAAAACCGCCGCAAAGGGGACAGGCACCTTTGCGGTGGCTCCCACAAACATCTCGATCTGTAACAGTAACTCGGCAAAATCGACCCTAGATGTTACAGATCAAGACAAACAATCGATATCGACCTAAATAATCTTAATCTGTAACATCTAGCCCGTTTTCGGCCTTGGAACTGTTACAGATCAAGACAAACAAACGAAACAAGCCCCCGCAAGGGGAACTCTGTGGTGGTTTGGGGCCGTGCTACTCACCGAGCATCTCTTTGAGCTTGGCTGCCACGGCATGTCCCAAGCTCTCGTGGCTCTCGGGCATCATATGCAGATAGTCGATATCGCCCGGCTCGGCAAAGTCGGCGGCATTCAAAAAGTCGCAACCAAACTGCTCAGCCACATGCGCGTAGTACTCACCAAAATGCTCAGATGCCTCAACGGAATGATCGTCAAAGTCGGTCATATACACATCGGCGATCTGCGGCTTAATCTTGATAGGAGCCATCAACAGAATGCGCGGACAAGGCGCAGCGTCGGTCCACGGAAACGCGCGGACGGCGCGAATCAGCGCCATGGCGCCACGGGCGATATCGGAGGCCGTCACGCCAAAGACCGTCTTGCAGTCGTTGGTGCCCAGCATGATCACGATCGCATCCAGCGGCTTATGGGCCTCGAGCAGCATCGGAAGCGCGCGAATGCCGTTGAGGTTGGTGTCCAGATGGCACATATCGTCGCGCACCGTCGTGCGACCATTTAGACCTTCCTCAATCACATGCCAGCCCTCACCCAGGTCACGCTGCACCACGCCGCACCAGCGCACATCCTGCGCATAGCGCACTGCGGTACCGTCGCGCATACCCGCCGGATCATAGCCATAGGTGTTGCTGTCACCAAAGCACAGAACGTTTTTCATCTTGAGCTCCTCATTCAGTAAAAAGCCGACGGGGGCAACCCCTCCCGTCGGCTTGGCATATCACATCGCGCGCACCGCTTACAGGTACTTGCGCCAGTCATCCTCGTCCTCATCATCCTCGACTGCTGTCTGGGCCTGCTCGGCGGCGCGAGCGGCTGCGGCGCGGGCGGCAACCTGGGCATAGGACTCCTCGTTGCGCTCGGGGAAGTTTGCCAGCACGTGCTCGAACTTGGCGAAGTCCTCGTCCCAGCGCGTAGAGGACACGGCAAAGAAGACCTGCTTGACCTTGAAGTCGCCCGACGCGAGCTCCTTGCGGAAGAGCTCGGCCACGGCCTCGGCATCAAAGCCGTTGTTGTCGCAGCCCCAAGCACCCAGCACGAGCTTCTCGCGACCAAGCTCATCGCAGATGGCGAGCACAAAGCGAATGCGGTCGCGCAGGGCATCCAGCAGAGCATCGTCGCTCACGCGATACTCCTGGCGGGCGCGCCTAACGTTGGGCGCGGCGGCCACGATCACGTCGGCGTATGCATGCACGTGGTTGCGGTCGAAACGCACCGCAGGCACCACCAGGGCGCGGTTACGATAGAGCTCGCAGTTGATGTTGCGGCGACGGTTCTCGCCGTACCACTTACGCTGCTTATCGAGAACGTTGTACAGATACGAATCGGCGCACAGCGTGGCCTCCTGGCCCAGATAACCCTGAATATATCCACCGCCCGGATTGGTAAACGAGGCAAAGGCGAGCACGGCCATGTCGCAGAACTGCGCATAGCCGCGACCGTTATCGAGGATTGCCTGCGTGGCGGAGGCATCAAGCACAGTGACCTCGGGCAGGACCGGAGCGGGCTCCTCAGCAGGCGCGGACTCAGCTTCGGCGATTTCCTCGGCAGGCTCCTCGACGGGCTCGGGCGCCGCCTCGGTCTCGGGCGCTGCCTCGACCTCGGCAGTCTCCGCGTTCTCGACGTCCTCGGCGACCTGCTCTTCGGCGGCCACAGCACTCTGAACCTTGGCCTTCATCGCCGCGACAAAGCCGGCAGGCATACCGTCAAACTCGCGAACACCGGCAAGCGAACGCTCGATATCCTTGGCGCACGCTTCGGACACAGTTGCCACGTGACGCTCGGCGGCCTTGGCACGGGCCTCGCGCTTGGGATTGGGCTGACCCGCTCGGTTGGACCTGCGGTTACGGTTCCTGTTGTCGACGTCTGCCATACGTGGCCACCTTTCCTGTCGCTGCCGCTATCGGCTTTTCCCATCCATGATACCCCGCCGCGTACAAAAAAGACGGCCCCGAAGGACCGCCTTTCACATCGTTTTACCGCGTCCGACAAGAAACGCTGCAATCCCCCGCGCTAGTCGCGACGACCGAGGATGTTCAGGATGCGCAGGAACACGTTGATAATGTCCACGAACAGATTGGACGCCATGAGCACCGCATTGGGCAGCGTGGGCGGCACCGTCGTGGCAACATAGGTGTCGTAGCCAATAAAGCCGGCGAACACCACGATCACGATCAGGTCGGTGATGGTCTGCGAGACGCCCATGAACATCAGCACGATCTCAACCAGAATAGTGGCGAGCAGAATGCCAAAGCCGATGCCATATACGCGCTGGAAAAACTTGGGGAACGTCACGCCCAAGGCGCCAAAGACAAAGGTGATGGCGGCCGTGGCGATAAAGGCAGTGTTGATGGTGGGCAGGTCGTAGTTGGCAAGGCCAAACGACGCGGTCAGGCCGAAGGTACTCGCAAAGATTACGTAGCCCACAAGGGACAGACCCACGGACTGCTTGCCCGCAGCAGCCGACATCATGACCATGCCGACGATGGTTAAAATAAACGAGCCAAAGACCAGTGGCAGGGCGGCGCCGCTCATCATCATGCGCGCAAACGACATGGTGCTCGTAAAGTAGGCGCCGGCACCCATGGCGCAAAAGCCCAAGAAGATCAGGGCAGATATGGCGAGATTGTACGCGCGCGGCGACATCTCCTTGGCGCGACTTGCGCCGGTCTCGACGGGGCCGTTCTGATAGCCCTGAATATCGTTCATGCTTCGTCCTTTCAAAAAGCGCCACGACAGCGCAGCAGGTGACAAGATTCCTGCCATTGTACCCGAACGCCGTGCGTCCTTACCTACGGCGCTCGCCCTCAAGCGTACGATCAAACGCCCAAACCCACCAACGCATCACGTGTGCCTGCGAGCCGTCCGCCCGCTCGCGCGTCTGGTCCTCCAGATACAACTCGGTCGCGTGCCCGCCAAAACGCACCTTATAGGTTGCCGTACGAATGCCGTGAACCGTCAGGCCAAACCCAGTGGTCGAGACAATCTCGTCAATCGTAAAGCAACGACCGTCGACCCAGCAGACGGTGACCGGCACGACCTGTCCGCCCGCGAGGATGCGAGCCACGACGTCCACATACTGCTTGTGCACGCGCCGAGTTTTGCCATCTGTCTGTCGATATTCCATGCCTCCTATTATCGAACGCATGTTTGCATGTTGTAAAGCGAACAGGTTGTGGTTTTGGGGTGTTGGGGCGCGCGCACGTGTCCTCATGGTGTGTTAGCAAAAAGAACACCCACGGTCAACAGGGCTAATATTCATTTTTAGCGCCAAAAAATTCACTGCTCCCATCAGAACTCGGTAAAGAAACCCGCAGGAGGTGATACGATTTATCATGTTTCTGTAACGTGCCTGCAAACTTCGAGAAAGCCCATATATGGACGTAACGTTCTCAACCTTCCTCGGCCAACTTGTGTCGAACCCAGTCCTTGCCGTCACCGTGATCCTCGCGCTCGGCGCCATCTTCGTCAATGGATGGACCGACGCACCCAACGCCATCGCGACCTGCGTCACCACGCGTTGCATGCCCGCCCGCGCCGCTATTCTCATGAGTGCCGCATTCAACTTCCTTGGCGTGCTCATCATGACGCACTTTAACGCGAGCGTCGCCAACACCATCTCCCATATTGTCGACTTTGGCGGAAACAGCACCATGGCGCTCGCCTGTCTGTGCGCGGCGCTGTTCTCCATCGTCGTCTACGGCGCCACAGCGTCGCGTTTTGGCATCCCCACCTCGCAAAGCCACAGCCTTATCGCCGGCCTGACCGGTGCCGCCATCGCCCTCGGCGGTGCGAGCAGCGTCAACGTCCACGAGTGGATGAAGGTCATCTACGGCCTGGCGCTCTCCATCGGTCTGGGCTTTGTCATGGGCTGGGTCCTGTGCAAGCTCGTCTCGATTCTTTTCGCCGCCGCCAACAGGCGACGTGCCAATGTCTTCTTTAAATACGCTCAGATCGCGAGCGCTGCGGCCATGAGCTTTATGCACGGCGCGCAGGATGGACAGAAGTTCATCGGCGTGCTCTTTTTAGGCGTGGCCTTTGCCAGCGGCCAGACGAGCGTCGGCGATGCCGGCATCCCCATCTGGATTATGCTGCTATGCTCGGCCACCATGGGCATCGGCACCAGCGTGGGCGGCGAGCGCATCATCAAGTCCGTTGGCCAGAGCATGGTCAAGCTCGAAAAGTACCAGGGCTTCTCCGCCGACCTGGCGGGCGCCGCGAACCTGCTGCTTGCCACCCTTACCGGCATCCCCGTGTCCTCCACGCACATCAAGACCTGCGCCATCATGGGCGTCGGTGCCGTCAAACGCCTCTCGGCCATCAACTTCGGCGTCGTCAAGGACATGATGTTCACCTGGTTCTTCACCTTCCCCGCCTGCGGACTCATCAGCTTTGTCATGGCCAAGCTGTTCATGATGTTCATCTAGTCAAACCGAACGTCCATCCGGACCGTAACACCTCGCCCACCCGTCTTCGCCTCGAAAGGACCCACTCATGGCAAAGAAACCCGATTCGTTCTACTTTGACAACTACGTCGCCTGCGCCGACCTCGCCGTCCAGGCCGCCGAGCTGCTTACCAAGATTTTCGAGAACTTCGATCCCGCAAAGATTCACGATATGCTCGACAAGATGCATGCGATCGAGCATGCGGCCGACAAGAAGCACCATGAGCTTGAGGACGCCCTGCTCACCGCCTTTATCACCCCGCTTGAGCGCGAGGATCTGGACCTGATGAGCTGCTCGCTCGACACCGTGCTCGACCGCATCGAGGGCGTCGTGCAGCGCGTCTACTTCACCAACATCCAGAGCATCCATCCCGATGCCATCGTGATCGCCCACAAGGTGACCGACGCCTGCCGCGCCATGAAAGACCTGATGGTCGAGCTGCCTAACTACCGCAAGTCCAAAACGCTGCGCGAGCTCGTCATCCAGATCAACACCATCGAGTCCGAGGCCGACGAGCTCTATATCAACGCCATGCGTAACCTGCACGTTAACGGCAAGGACCCGCTCGAGGTCATCGCTTGGCGTGACGTGTACGCCTTCCTGGAGTACTGCGCCGACTGCTGCGAGAATGTGGCCGATGTCGTGGATTCGATTGTCATGAAGAACAGTTAATTGGGGGTACATGTCCCACCGGTCGCGGGCCCGGCCACTAATAACCTTTTTCACTCCGGCTGCAAGCAGAGTCGTTCAAAAGGTCATTAGTGGCCGGGCTCGCTCCCTTATGCACCACCATTGGGAACTTTGGCTGATAGTTGTAGCGCAATGGGGGTTTGGCTGAAGGGACCTTTGGTACTCGTTCGGACACTTTGGCCCTTGATGAGCGTTTGGCTGATTGCTGTTTTGGGTACTGTTTGGGTTACTTTGGGTTTGTTTGATTTTTAATTGTTGGAGGGCTTGTATGTCTTATTTGGATCTGGCTCGGTCTCGGTATTCTTGTCGTTCTTTTGAGGACCGTTCTGTTGAGCAGGCTGTGGTGGATGCCATTGTTGAGGCTGGGCGTATTGCTCCTTCTGCTTGTAATAATCATCCAGCCCGTGTGATGGTGCTGGATACGCCTGAGCTGTTGGAGAAGGCTGCTGCTTGTCAGCCTCGGTTTGCTCGTGATGGGTCTATCTTTGGAGCTCCGCTTGCCTTCCTTATTTGCAGCGTTACCGATGATGCTTGGGTGCGCCCGTATGACCAGATGAATTCCAATGAAATCGATACGTCCATCGTGTGCGACCAGATGATGATGGAGGCCACCGAGCAGGGCCTGGGAACGTGCTGGGTATGCCATTTTAAGCCTGAGGTGGCACAGGAACAGTTCAATCTGCCCAAGGGCGTCTATCCCTATCACATGCTCGTCTGTGGCTATCCCGCCGACCACATCGCCGATCCCGAGCATCGCGAGGCCCGCACTATTCCCCTCTCCAACTTCCTCCTCAAGTAGTTTTTAGACATACCTTAAAATCTACCTTTTACCACGCGCCCTTCGCCGAGTTCTGTCCTATCGCATGCAGAGCTCGGCGTTTTGTTTCCCAACCCGTATACAGCCACAAAAAAGGAGCCCGCAGGTGCGAGCTCCTCTTAAGGACACTAGATTGTAGCTCTGATGCTAGTCCAGGTCGTCGGCGGCAAAGTTGTCGATCGGGGCGAAGGGATCGGCCACGGGGACAACCGGGTCAGCGACGGGCAGCGGCTCGGCGGGAACAGTCACCGCAGGAGAAGCGGCAGAACCGACCGGCGTGGAGGCCATGAGGTCGGCCGGGAAGGAGTTCTGGGCATCGTCCATGAAGTGCTGGATGAGCTTGAGGTACTCGGCCTTGAACTCCTCGCGGGAAGCCTTGAGACGATCGATTTCCTCGAGCTCGGCCTGCTTCTCGGTCAGAGCCTGGCGGATAACCTCACGTGCCTTAGCGTCAGCCTCGTTGCGGATACGCTCAGCGTTCTCGTTGGCATCGTTGACGATGGTCTCAGCGGTCTGCTGGGCAGCGATCAGGGCAGCGGAAATCTGGCGCTCCTGAGCGGAGAAGTCAGGGGCGGGAGCAGCCACGGGGGCGGCAGGAACGGCCTGGGCGGTGGCATCCTGAGCCTGGGCAACGGCAAGCTGCTGCTCGGTAGCAGTCAGACGACCCTTAAGGTCGACAATCTTAGCGAGCATAGCGTCAACCTCGGAGGACAGCGTCTCCAAGAAGACGTCGACCTCGGCAGGATCGTAGCCACGCTTGGCCTCAGAGAAAGTCTGAGCCTGGATGTCTGCAGGGGTAATAGCCATAACAAGTCTCCTTTTTCATCGCCTCGGCGTACACGCCCGACGTAAGTTACTAAGTCAGTTCTATACGAGTATACCTATAAGAAGCTGCAGAACCAGCCTCTGCACCAACTGCAACGCAATAATCGCAACGACCGGCGAAAAATCGACACCGCCCATCGGCGGGATGAAACGACGGAACAGGCCGAGCCACGGACCGCACACGCTATCGAGCACCGCAGCAATATCCTGAAGTAAACCACCCTGCTTCATGGGAATCCACGTCATAAAGCAGTAGACGACAATGAGCGTGGAATAGAAGTTGAACAGCGTGTTGACCAGCTGGACGATAGTGTAGATGTTGATAGGAATCTCCTCGTCTTGTCTTTACTTAAGGTAGCCGTCGGTACGAAGCTTCTTGAGATCGGAATCTTTGACCTCGCAACCGGCGGGCAGCACCATGAACACGCGGTCGCCTACCTCCTTGACCGTGGCGCCCAGACCGCAGGCAAAGCCGTAAGAGAAGTCCAAGACGCGCTTGGCAACTTCGGTGCGTACGCCCACAAAAATCAGTGCGACAGGCTGCTTGGTGCGAACGCGGCGCACCACGGTCTCCACGTCGTCATAGCTCTCGGGGCGCAGGACATAGGCCGGCAGCTGCGGCGTGGCGTTGATGATATTGCTCGCATAGGCCGAGGCATCGCTCGGTGCAGGCGCGGGTGCAGCGGCGGCACGGGCGCGGGTGTTCTCGGCGTAGCTCGACGGCGTGTCATAGGCACCAGGACGATAACCGCTCGCAACACTGTCCTGCGAGCGCGAAGGCGGGTTATACGTTGTGGCATGGCGAGAGTCATCGCCGACCAGCTGACCGGAGCGCGTATACACGGCAACCGACTCAGCTTCACCGCGGCGCGTCTGACCAAGCAGGCCGTTGCTCGGCTCGTCTTGGGTGTAGAAGCCCTCGCCCGAAGCACCGCTGTAGCCGTTGCCCTGATAACTATCGTCATAGCCGTCATCGTAGCCGTAGTCGTCGTCCTGGCCATAACCCTGGTCGTAACCCTGCTGGCCGCCCAGGTGCATCTTATTTTTAATCTCGTCAAGGAAGCCCATGGTTGTGTCCTCTCGCGGTTTAGTGCAGGCGCCCCGATAATCAGTGCGCACTTCAGAGCCTTATTTTACTGCAAACTCCGGGCTAAATACTACCCTGCCCAGGCGAACGAGCGTAGAGCCCTCCTCAAGGGCAGGCTCAAAGTCCTCGCTCATGCCGCAGGAAAGCTCAGGCAGGTTCAAATCGGGATGCGCCGCCTCCAGCTCATCCCTCAGCTCACGAAGCCCCGCAAAGGTGCGGCGTGCCACATCCTTATTCCCCCGGGGCGCCATAGTCATAAGCCCCTGCACGCAAATTCCCTCAAGTTCCGCAAGCTCACCCGCGGCGGCGCGAATCTCATCGGGCGAAAAGCCTCCCTTCGACTCCTCACCACTCACATTGACCTCAATGAGCACACGCTGGGGGCCGGCGAGCTCGCCTGCCTCAATCTTGCGGACAGCACGGCTCGAGATCGCCTGCGCCAGATGCAGCGAACCCACCGAGTGAATCAGCTCGGCTGAGCCCAGCACCGCATTGATCTTATTGGTCTGCAGGTTGCCGATCATATCGAAGCGCACCTCGGGCAGCTCCGGATGCTCCGCCAGACCCGTGAGCTTGCGAACCAGCTCCTGCGGGCGGTTCTCGGCAAAATGGCGATACCCCGCCTGGATGGCGGCAACGGTCTCATCGACACCAACGGTCTTGGACACGGCAATGAGGCTCGCGGCGTCGTGGGGACGGCCTGCGCGATCGAGCGCCGCATAAAAACGTTCCAGAATCTGCTCGCGGCGAGCGCGCATCAAGTCCAAATAGTTATCCATTGCCAATCGCCTCCGCTGACGGCCAAACAAGTAGTCCCATGCTAACGCAAGAGCGCGGCCCCGCATGTGCAAGGCCGCGCTCACTTAGGTATTTACAATCTTTCGACGAACGGGATTACTTACTCCTCGTCGTCCTCGTCATCGTCCTCGTCCTCAAGATGATCGAGCAGGTAGCGAAGTCCCTCGCTGACCTCGTTAACGGGCACCTTGGCAACGTAGCGCGCATCGACGGCGGGCCTCATGATGACGCCCTCGCCCGAAGGCACGCGCATGCTCTCGAGCTCGTCCTCGTCCGTGCGGGCGATATCGCCGGCATTCATGCGCTGACCAGTCAGCAGGAAGGTCAGGCGGCAGGCGGCATCGATGGAAATCGAGGCGATGCGATCGAGGTAGCGCGAAACCATGATGGCGCGGCGCAGGTCGTCATAGTTGCTGTCGTCGTCCATAAAGTCGCCCGTATCCATACGGTTAAAGGTGCGGAAGAACTTCTCGTAGGCGGCGTGCACTGGCTCGTCCTCGACGGCCAAGTTGCAGATGATGGACATGTCGTTGGTGACGAGCGCAGAAAGCGAAGAGCCCAGCACCTGGTAGACGGCCTCAGCCTCGGCCTCGACCGTGCCGACAAGCTCCTTGGGCAGCGAGATGTCGGCCTTGATCATATGACGCGTGGCACGGCAGATCTGACGGACCTTATCGGTCATGCGTTGCAGGTTAAAGTCGACGTAGATGATCGTCTGAAGCAGGCGGAAGTCGGAGGCGACCGGTGACTGCGTGGCGATCAGGTTGTAGCAGACGGCCTCCAGGTTGGCGCAGCGCGCGTCAATCGAAAGCGTACGTTTCTTGGTCTTGGTGGCGAGCTTGCGGTCGTCGGTCACATAGGCCTTCACGGCATCGTGGAGAGCCAGATCGACGGCCTCATAGATGCTCAGCATCTCGTGACGGGCCTCGACGAGCTGACGGGAAAACAGTTTGCGCATGGTTCACTCCAATCAGTTGGGTGCGGTCATGCAGCCCGCACAGTGAATACGCACCGGACCAGGTCCGATCGGCTTGGGACTAGTCGCACCGATCAGCCAAAGCGGCCGGTGATATAGTCTTCCGTCCGCGAGTCCACCGGGCTGGTGAAGATCGCGTCGGTTTGACCATACTCGATGAGCGTGGCGGGCTCGCCGGCAACTTCCTGCAAGAAGAATGCGGTGTAGTCGCTGATACGAGCTGCCTGCTGCATTGAATGCGTGACGATGATGATCGTCATCTCGGGCGCCAGCTCGGCCATCAGATCCTCGACCTTAGAGACGGACGTGGGGTCGATGGCGGAGCAGGGCTCGTCCATCAGGAGGACATCGGGTTGCACCGCAAGCACGCGCGCGATGCACAGACGCTGCTGCTGACCGCCCGAGAGCGCCAAACCATCCTTGTTGAGCTGATTGGATACCTCTTTCCAGAGGTTGGCGCGCTTGAGCGATTCTTCCACGATGTCATCGAGGTCGCTTTTGCTAGTCACGCCCTGCAGACGAGGGCCAAAGGCGACATTCTCGTAGATGGATTTGGGAAACGGGTTGGGCTGCTGAAAAATCATGCCCACGCGGCGACGGAGGTCGACCGGGTCGACGCCCTCGGCATAGATATCGTTGCCGTCGAGCGTCATGGTGCCCTCGACGCGCGTACCCTCGATCAGGTCATTCATGCGGTTGATGCAGCGCAAAAACGTCGACTTACCGCAGCCCGAAGGGCCAATGAAGGAGGTGATGGCGTTTTTGGCGATGTTGAGGTCGAGCCCCGTCAGCGCATGAAAGTCACCGTACCAAAAGTTGAAATCCTTGGCCGTAATGGCCGCTTGCTCCAGCGTGGGAGCGGACTGATAAACGGACATGGGACTCCTTAACTAGCGACGCTTGCGCGACAGGAAGCGCGCAAACAGGTTGAAGGCCAGAATGATCACCATCAGCAAGAGCGCGGTGCCGTAGGCTGCGTTCATGTTGATGCCGTCGTTGGCAAGCAGGTACAGGTGAACGGTCATGGGGCGGCCGGAATCGAGCGGCGAGATAGGTAGATTGATGGCCTGGCCCATGGTGTAGAGCACCACGGCGGTCTCGCCAATGGCACGGCCGATGGCAAGGACAATGCCCGTGGCAATACGGCCAAAGGCAGAAGGAAGCACGATCTTGGAGACAACCTGCCACTTGGTGGCGCCCAGGCCATACGCGCCCCAACGGATATAGCGCGGGACGGCGCGAATGGCCTCTTCGGTGGTGCGCATGACGATGGGAAGCATCAAGAGCGCGAGCGCCAGAGCGGCCGAGACCATCGAAAGGCCCAGACCCATAGCCTCGACAAACAAGGCGTAGCCAAACAGGCCCATAACGATGGAGGGCACCGAGGCCAAAGCGTCAGCAGCGTAGCGAATGAGCTCGACAATCTTGCCCTGCTTGGCGTACTCGGCCAGATAGACGGCTGCCAGCACAGCGATCGGCGTGCAGATAAGCATGGCGAGCGCCGTCACATAGACGGTCGAGACGATCGTGGGCCAAATACCGCCCTCGGCGTTGACGCCCTGGGGCCAACCGAAGATAAAGTCGAGCGAGATGTGTGGCAGGCCGTTGATGACCACGTAGGCGATGATAGCGACCAGCACCAGCGTGGTGATGTATGCCGCGGCACGGAACACGCCAAGCATGATCTTGTTGGACAGGTCCTTGTTAATGCGGCCCTTCTTGCCGTGGGAAAGGGCACGCTTGATGCGCTCGCGCGACGAGGTCGTATCGACCGTCGTGTCAACGGAATCGGACATAGCCTACCCCCTCTTCTTCTTGGAAACCAGACGGACGACGCCCACCAGCGTGGCGGAAATGATAAACAGGACCACGCCCATGCCGAACAGCGCCGAGCGATGCAGACCCGAGGAATAGCTCATGTCGAGCGCAATCTGGCTCGTGAGCGTCGAGATGGGGCTCGCAATGCCGTCGGGAATAACCGGGGCGTTACCCACGACCATGAGCACGGCCATGGTCTCGCCGATGGCACGGCCCATACCCAGCACGATGGCATCCACGATACCCAGCTTGGCGGCAGGTAACACGACCTTATAGATAGTCTGCCACTTGGTGGCGCCCATGGCATACGATGCCTCGCGAATGCCCATGGGAATGGAATTGAGAGCATCGATGGTAAGCGTCGTGATGGTGGGCACGATCATAATGGCGAGCACGAACCACGCCGTCAGCGCGCCAAAACCAAGACCGCCGGTCAGTTGTGCGATAAACGGGCGGATGATGATCATGCCAAAGAAACCATAGATGATAGAAGGGATGCCGGCCAACAGGTCAACGGCAGGGCTGATGAGCTTGCGCACGCGCTTGCTGGCGATCTCGACCAGATACACGGCCGTGCCCACGCCTAGGGGCACACCCATGGCGAGCGCACCGACGGTCACCAGACCCGAGCCGGCAAGCAGCGACACGATGCCGTAGTGACCCTCAGAGGGCGCCCACGTAAAGCTAAAGAAGTCCGCCAGACCGATGTCGGTAAAGACGGGCAGCGCCGAGTACGTGGTAAAGACAAAAATCAGGATGACGGTAACAACCGCCAAGAACGCGCAGGCAAAGAAAATCCACTGCAGCGCCTTCTCCTTGATATAGGTGCTGCGCGATACGAGCGCCAGCTCGCGCTTCTTGGGCGCCTGAGCATTCTGCTCAGTCTGGGAGTTTTCCTGTGCTTCCATGCTACTCACTCCCCTTCTCGTCGTTGGTGACGGGAATAAAGCCCGCCTCGCGAATCTGCTTGTCCATCTTTTCGGACGTCACGTAGTCGATGTAATCCTGCGCCTGCTGCGAAGGCGCACCCTTCACAAAGAAGTAAAGGTCGCGCGAGATGGGATAGCCGCCACTCGCGACCGTCTTCTCGGACGCCTCAACATGATTGACCGAGACGGCCTTGACCGAGGTCTTGGCGTTGAGGCTATCGACGAAGCCCAGCGAAATGTAGCCGATAGCCCCGCGCGAACGAGATACCACGTCGCGCACCTGGCCCGTGCCCGAAAGAACGGCCGAGCGGCGATCGAACGGGGTGCCGTCCATCACGATGGTGCGGAAGGCTTCACGCGTGCCAGATGCCTCGTCTCGGTTGATGACCTGAATCTTCAGGTCCTCGCCACCGACCTCTTTCCAATTAGTAATCTTGCCGGCATAGATATCGCGGAGCTGCTCGGTCGAGAGGTTATCGACCGGGTTGCCGTCGTTCACGATGACCGCAATGCCGTCGTGTGCGATAACGATAGGCGTCAGGCCCAGGTCTTGCTCATCGGCGTTGAGGCCACGAGAGGAGCTGGCGATATCGGCGGTGCCGGCGCTAACAGCTTCGATGCCAGCAGATGAGCCCAGGCCAGAAACCAGCACGTCGGTGCCGGTCTCCTCCTTAAAGCCCTCGGCCGCGATCTCGGCAATGGGAAGGCAGGTGGTCGAGCCGGCCACGGTGATAGAAGATGTAGAAGAGCCCGAGGAGCAGGCACACAGTGTGAGCGTGAGCACCGCGGCGCTCAGGACCGATACGATCTTTCTCATAGCATCACGCCGATCGCCGCATGGCGCCCGCAGGTGCCGCCCTCGTTGCGGTAGGAATAAAAGCGGTCGTTCTGACGCACGGTCGAAAGCTGGGTATCCACAATCCCATCCGCATCGACACCGACATCTACCAGCGCCTCACGAATGGCGGCAGATAGATCGAGCATGCGAGAAGCGCCCGCATCGATGCACGAGAACTCGGCGGCAAAGCGGCCCATGAGCTCCTGGGAAACCTCGTACTCGTCACCCAGGATATGGGGACCGATATAGGCAGAAACATCGCTCGCATTGCAACCAGCCGCCTCGCAGAGCGCCTGGCACGCCTTGGCGGAAATGCGCGCAATCGTACCCTTCCAGCCAGAATGCACCACGGCAAAACCGTTGGGAGCAACCAGCACCACGGGAACGCAATCGGCAAAGCAAAGCATCACGGGCACCTCACGGGCCGTGCAGACGATGGCATCGCAGCCCTCGGCAATCTGCTCGCGAATGTTCTCGAGAACATCGGCGCCGTTCGAGGTCACCGTCACGACGTGGTCACCATGTACTTGATTGGGCACGAGCAGATTATGCTCGCACTCAGCGGCCCCCATGGCCTCGAGCACGCGGCGACGATTTTCTTGAACGGCAAAGGGGTCATCGCCTACATGCGAGCCCAGGTTGAGCGAGGAGTACGCATCTTCGGAAACGCCACCGGCGCGCTCGGTGAAGGCAAAGCGGACATTGTGCGTCGCGCCCTCTACCAATGTAACTCCATCATGGTCGACACGCGACACCCTGTCCGCACGTGCTGCCATACTAAAGCCTCCTAATAACACAAGTATCGCGGCGTCGCCGCGCGGTCCGCGTTTATACGGCTGTCA
>ERZ791737.716-NODE-716-length-22102-cov-19.553273_pt1 | contig 22102 bp, 19 predicted proteins | sample MGYA00510042_ERZ791737 | MGnify/ENA primary metagenome ERZ791737 (study PRJEB30046, sample SAMN00791965) | human gut metagenome | study: EMG produced TPA metagenomics assembly of the A metagenome-wide association study of gut microbiota in type 2... | reverse complement strand
GACGACTCTTTTCTTGAGAAGTTATTAGACGTGAATTTTTAATGCGTCAGCCCTGTACTAAAGAAAGATACTTTTCTCTTAGTGCCGGGAACTTTTTCTTTAGACATCGGAGAATTTATATACTAACATCAACTGACTTATGGCAGAATATGACATGCAGGAACTTACCCTGCCCAACGAAGACGGAAAGCGTATCCTCTATCCGCGTATGCAACTCTACGGACAGAGGGACTTACAATACATTGCCGACAAAGTGGCTTATGCAAGCACTTTCACACGAGGAGAAATCAAAGGACTGGTGCAAGCCATTGTCGAAGAGATGGCCTACAACATGGCCGAAGGTTATTCTGTGAAGATAGAAGGCTTGGGAGTATTCACCCCTTCACTGGGGTTGCGTAAAGGCAAGGAGCGGGAAAGCGGCGAAGAGAACACTCCCCGGCGCAATGCGGCAAGCATTTGCCTGAAAGACATCAACTTCAGGGTAGATAAAGAGCTTGTTTACGAAACCGCCGCCCGTTGTACGTTGCAACGGGCACAGTACAAAAAGTGCCAACGTTCCTCACAGTTGTTTGCCCCGCAGGAACGGCTGGAACGTGCCAAAGAATTCATAAGAAAGAACACCTTCATGAGCGTAGCGGACTACTGTCGGCTGACCGGCCTGCTGAAGACCGCCGCCGCCAATGAATTGAAAGCATGGGCTGCACAACCCGAAACGGGCATCGATTACAAAGGAAGGGGTACGCACAAAATGTATATACTACGCTCGGTTGCAGTCTAAAAAACGATGAAGCCATGAAAGTACTACATACCAGCGACTGGCACCTGGGACACAGCCTGTATAATTACGACCGCAGCCCGGAGCAACAATCATTCCTCCAACAGCTTACCCGCATTGTGGCAGAAGAGAAACCCGACGTCATGGTAGTGAGTGGAGACATTTATCACTACTCCACCCCTTCGGCCGCTACCCAGAAAATGTACACGGAAGGCATGCTGGAAGTACACAAAGCTTGTCCCAAAATGACCATCGTTGTGGCTGCCGGAAACCATGACAGCAGTTCGAAACTGGAAATAGACAGCAGCCTGTGGCAGCACTTCGGAGTAAAAGTCGTGGGAAACATCGAGCGCAACGGAGAAGAAGTAAACCTGGAAAAGCATATCATCGAGGTAAAGGACGCAGAAGGCCGACCGAAAGGTTATATCGTTGCCGTCCCCCACGTCTATCCGCAGAACTTCCCGATGCTGGATGCCGATACGCCGAGAGAAGAACGCCAATCCCGCTTCTTCCAGGCACTGCTGGACGAAACGGAAAAGCTGAACCGCGAAGAACTGCCCGTTGTACTAATGGCGCACCTCACCGTGGAAGGCAGTGACCGGACGGGGCACGACGAAAGCATAGGCGGAATAGAAACCGTCAGCCTCCGCGACATGGGACAGGGTTACGATTATCTGGCACTCGGGCACATCCATTGCCCGCAGGACATCAAGGGAAGCAACCACCGCGCCCGTTATTGCGGCACTCCCCTACCCGTAAGCTTCGATGAAACCTATCCGCACTCCGTCTCCATCGTCGAACTGGACAGTCACCATGAACCGCAGATAAGAACCGTCGGCATAGAGAATCCGATGCCCCTCGTGACGCTGCCCCGTGAACCGCTTCCCTTTGAAGAAGCCCTGCAGCTGCTCGAAGAATATCCTGCCGAGAAGCAGGCATACATCCGGCTGAATGTGTTGATAGACACCTATCTGGCCCCCGACTGCAACGAGCGTGCCGCCAATGCTGCCAAGGATAAAGCCTGCAAATACTGCTACATCAAGTCCAACCGGAAAAAGCAAACGGCAGATAACGGAACACAGCATCTCTCCATCCAGGAGATTCAAGAAATGTCTCCGCTGGACATAGCCAAACTCTACTACCGCGAAGCGGAAGGAGAAGATATGGACGAAGAACTTTGCGGACTGATGAACGACGTATTGCGACAAGTAAAAGAGAAAAGATGAAACTTCAAAAACTGACAATAAAGAACCTGGCGTCCATAGAAGATGCCGTCATTGACTTTGAGAACGGTCCGCTGGGCGAAGAATCCTTGTTCCTGATTTGCGGTGAGACGGGGGCAGGCAAGACTACGATACTCGATGCCATCTGCCTGGCACTCTACAACGAAACCCCGCGCATGGACCGCACGGCAGGCGAGAGATACAAGGACATCACACAATCTTTCTCTGCCAAAAAGGAAGACGTGCTGATAAACGACAATCGGCAACTGATGCGCCGCAATACCTGTGAAGCCTGGGCCGAACTGGACTTCATCGGCACAAACGATACGCCCTATACCGCCCGCTGGTACGTGGCCCGCGCCCGCAAAAAGGCAGACGGTGCCCTGCAAGACGTGAAGTGGACCCTGGAAAACAGAAAGACCCACCTCCAACTCACCAAGAAAACAGAGATACCTGTCGAAATACAAGCTGCCATCGGCCTGACCTTCGAGCAATTCTGCCGCACCACCTTGCTGGCACAAGGAGACTTCACCAAGTTTCTGCAAAGTAAGGAAAGCGAGAAATCGGATATCCTGGAGAAGTTGACCGGAACCGGCATCTACACCGAAATAGGCTCGCGTATCTATGCCATCACCAAAGAAAAGCGCATGGAATATGAAGAGCAAAACCGGAAACTGGAAGGGATCCGTCTCCTCACGGAAGAAGAAATAGCGGAAGCAAAAGAGTTCACTGCTGCACAACATGCTGAGATCGAGCGCTTCAACCTTCAAAAGAGCATCGCCCTCCAAAAGCGCGACTGGCTGAAAAGGAAAACAGAATTAATCCTCACTTCGGAGAAGCAAAAGGAAGCATGGGAAGAAAAAAAAGCACTGCTGCTATCGGATGATTTCCGGCAAAAAGAGCTGCTGATAAACGATTGGCATACCACAGCCGATGCCCGCAACTGGTTTTCTTCTTTAAACAAGAATCGCTCAGCACTTCAGACGGAGGAAGAGAAAGCCCGTGAACTAAGAACAGACTTTGCCCGCCTTAGTGAAGGGCACGCTTGGCTGAAGGCAAATACTGAAAAGCAGCAACAAGAGTTGCTCCGTGTCGAAGCATATCTGCAAGAGTATGCTCCGCTACTCCCCATGTTCGAGCAAAGCCAGTCCATCATCACCGACTTGCAGGCCGTACTTTCCTCGCAAGCCCGGAGCAATAAATACGAAAAAGAGATAATCGTCCTGAACAACCAACAACCGGCCCGCGAACAAGAACGTGCAACAAAAGAAGAAGCCGCCCTACTGAGAAGCAAAGAGAATCAGAGCAAGCAGGAAGAGATAGACAAGCAAAAAGCGTTGCTCGAAGCCATGAATCAGGATGCCCTGCAAAGCCAAAGGACTTCTCTTGAAGCGGACAAAGAGAAACTGCTGAAAGCCAAAACCGCCCTTGCATTACTAAAAGAGAAGCAGTCGGGCCTGAATGCCGCCAAAGAGTACGAACAGTCTCTCAATGAAAAGGTTGCAGTGTGCCAAAGCCAATACAGTAATCTACAAACTGACTATAATAACAAGCAAGCGGTCTACAACGACCTGCACAAACTATACGACAAGCAAAAAGAAGCTGTGGAAGATTGGGCAAAAGAAGCCCGTGCCCGCCTGGAAGTAGGTGATACCTGCCCCGTATGCGGACAAGAGATAAAATCACTCCTCCGGGATGAGGATTTCCAGTCTGTCCTTGCCCCCCTCCAGACTTCTCTGACTGCCAAAGAGAAAGAATACAAAGAAGCCGAACAAGCCTTGAACAACAACAGGACCGAGTTCAAGACTTATGAAAAACTGATCGCAAGCAGCCAATCGGCTACCAGAAAAGCTCAAGAAGGCTATAACAATGCACTGAAAGATGCCGAAGAGAAATGCCTTCGATGCGGCGTTCAAAGCATCTCCAATTCTACGGAAGATGCACTGAACGCATTGGTACAAAGCAACCAGCAGCACCTCGACGATAATAACCGAAAACTGAATGAAGTCCAAAGGCTTGCCAATACCATCTCCCGCCTCCAACATCAGAAAGATGAATTACAGAAATCAGTAGAAGCCGCCCAACGAGAGTTCAATGCTGCCGACAAGGCTCTGAGCGAACTCCGAAACAGCATCACCAACAAATTCTCACTGATTAAAAACGAGAAAGATACCGCCCGGGCAACCCTGGAACGTGTCAGTCCGCTGATTCTTTGGCAAAACTGGCAAACGGAATGGGACACTCATCCCACTTCGTTCGTCGAACGATTGAAACAAGCCGCAGCCAATTACAAACTGGCGCAAAACAAGCAAGCGGGATTAACTACTGCCATTACCTTCAGCAACAAAGAGCTGGACAGCATATCGGCAACCAAAGAAACCATCTGCTCCGCTTTCCCTGACTGGAAAGAGACAGTTATCGGAGAAGCGAAGGAGGTCAGGAATCTGGAAATTGCATGGAATTCGCTAAGCGCCCAAACCATCAGGCTGAAACAAAACATACTTTCTGCCCGTAGTGCCATTAAAGAGCAGCAAGAGAAACTTGCTGCATTCCGCAACCTGCATCCCGGCTTTGACGAATCACGCCTTACCCACCTCTCCGCCTGCTCCAACGAGCAAATAGAGCAACTGCGCATCAAGCTGCAACAACTCAAAGAAGAAGTCGTAGCCCGCCAAACCGCCTGCCAACTGACCGCGGAACAGCTGGAAGCACACCTCAAGCAACAACCGGAGATGAACGAGGAAGACACCTCCGAATCGCTTGGAACAGAAATCACCGCATGGGAGCAGCGAATCACCGAAAGCAACCAGACCATCGGCCAACTGCAAGCCAAACTAAAACAGCATGAGCAAAACATCGCCCTGATAAAAGACGAGAAAAAGCGTGCCGATGAACTCCGCGAAGTCTATCTGAAGTGGGACCGCCTCTGCCATCACTTCGGCGACGAGAAAGGAAAGAACTTCCGCAACATCGCCCAAAGTTTTGTACTGAAGGAACTGCTCAACGGCGCCAACTCCTACCTGCAGCGGCTCACCGACCGCTACGAATTAGAGTGCCAGGCAGGTTCGCTCACCATCCTGCTGCGTGACTTCTACCAAGGAGGTTCCGCCCGCCCGGCTTGTACCCTCTCCGGTGGCGAAAGCTTTCTGGTTTCTCTCTCGCTCGCCCTCGGTCTCTCCTCCCTCAGCCGGCAAAGCCTGTCGGTAGATACGCTGTTTATTGATGAAGGCTTCGGCACCCTGAGCGGCGATTACCTGAATACGGTAATGGATACATTGGAGAAACTACACCAGATGGGTGGCAAGAAAGTGGGAATCATCAGCCACGTGGAAGGGCTGAAAGAGAGAATCAAAACGCAGATACAGGTGAAAAGGGTGGATAATTCGAGAAGCGAGATAGAGGTGGTGAACACCCTATAAGTAGGTATTTGAGCGAAGAAACGGACAATTTTTGCTCTTTAAGAGTACAAGCACCTGCATTATTGTGTATTTTTGCAACACCATATAAAGAATAAGATAATGAAAAAGTTTACGAAAGGAGTCCGGTTTACTCCTAAAAACTATTCCGACGAAGTAGAAGCCAAGATTCAACATTATAAAAAAGAGGGGTACAAATTGCCATTGCGTCACATGCTGCGCACAGAAGAGCAACTGGCAGGCATCCGCGAAAGTGCCAAAATCAATACTGCATTGCTGGATTACATCTCGGCAAACATCCGCGAAGGCATGTCCACCGCAGAAATAGACCACATGGTGTACTGCTTTACCACGGATCATGATGCAATCCCCGCTCCCTTCCTCTACGAAGGATTCCCCAAAAGCGTGTGTACCAGCATCAACGACGTTGTGTGCCACGGCATCCCCAGCACCAAAGAGTTTCTGCGGAGCGGAGACATTGTGAACGTGGATGTATCTACCATTTATAAAGGTTATTTCTCCGATGCATCACGCATGTATATGATTGGAGAAGTCAGTCCCGAAATGCAACGCCTGGTACAAGTAACCAAAGAGTGCCGCGACCTCGGCGTGCAGGCTGCCCAACCTTGGGCGCGCCTCGGCGATATAGGCGCCGTCATCCAAGAACATGCCGAGAAGAATGGTTACAGCGTAGTACGCGACCTTTGCGGACACGGCGTAGGAGTCAAGTTCCATGAAGAACCGGATGTAGAGCACTTCGGCAAGCGCGGTACGGGCATGGTGCTGGTACCGGGCATGACGTTCACCATCGAGCCGATGATTAACATGGGAACCTACGAGGTCTTCATCGACGAAGCCGACGGGTGGACTGTATGCACAGACGACGGGCTGCCATCCGCTCAATGGGAAAGTATGCTGCTGATTACCGAAGACGGAAACGAGATATTGACCGAATAACGCTTTGCTATGGAGATTCTTTTCTTACTGGTAGGACTGGTGATAGGTATTGCTGTCGGCTATCTCGTAGCCGAACGCAAGAATAGTGCCCTGAAAGCAGAATTGATGGGGCGCGAGAAAGAGGTGGAACTGCTGAAACGAAGCATGGAAGAAGCCGAAGCCTTGCACAAACGGATGAACATCGAGTTCGAGAACCTTTCCAACCGCATCTTCAAGAGCAAGGCCGAAGACTTTACGAAGTTGAATGCCGAACACCTGAACAACCTGCTCCGTCCGCTGGGCGATAACTTGAAAGACTTCCGCGAAAAGGTGGAGCAGGTATACAGCACAGAATCCAAAGAGCGCTTCTCACTCGGGGAGCGCATCAAAGAGTTGGTTGAGCTCAACAACCGCCTTAGCGAAGATGCCAATAACCTGACCCGTGCCCTGAAAGGCGACTCTAAGATGCAAGGCAATTGGGGGGAAATGATTTTGGAACGCCTGCTGCAAGCTTCCGGTTTGATAGAAGGAGAACACTATACGCGCCAGGAATTCTTGAAAGACGAACGTGGCGAAGTAGTCACCAACGAGGAGAACGGGCAAAAGATGCAGCCTGATATCCTTATCAAATACCCCGATGACCGGGAAATGATTATAGACTCCAAAGTTTCGCTCACTGCCTATACCGCCTACACCTCCGCCGAGAACAAGGAAGAGCAGACGCGCTTACTGAAAGCGCATCTGCAATCTGTCCGTACACATATCGACGAACTCAGCCAGAAGGATTATTCCCGCTACGACATCAAGTCGCCGGACTTTGTGATGATGTTCATCCCTACCGAAGGTGCTTACCTGCTTGCCATCCAGAGTGATGCCAACCTGTGGGAGTATGCTTACAACAAGAAAGTCGTACTGATGAGCCCTACCAATCTTATCAGTGCCCTGCGCCTCTCTCTCGACCTTTGGAAGCGGGAGAATCAGGTGAAGAACGTGCAAGCCATCATCAAGCGCGGCACATCCCTCTACGAGAAGATAGCCGGCTTCACCGATACCTTCCTCGGCATCGGTGACAAACTTACCAGCTTGCAAAGAGATTACGACCGGGCATTCAACCAGCTATCGGACGGCAACGGTAGCGTAGTGCGTCAAGCCGAAATGTTGAAAGACATGAGCCTGACGCCCAAGAAACGCATATCGGCAAGGCTGCTGCCAAAAGAAGAAGAAACAGAAGAAGATTCATCACATACCTAAGTCAGTACCCAGTGTTTTATGGAACAATTGCTTCACTTCGTCGAGGGTCTTTACCCGTACTCCTCCACCGGTAACCCCCCAAGAAGCCACAATAGGTTCATCGCCTGCCGATGCTTTATAAGCTACCAGCTCTTTTTCTAAGTTCTCAAGAGTAATATCCGACAGTACTTTGGCATGACTACCGTCGCCATAGCTAAGAAAGAACCTCATAGGCAACGGGTCTTTTGAAGAAGGTCTTGGAATGTACTTAACGGGCTCTGCGAAATAAACCATAACCGGCAGTGTCTTATCAAGCCTTACTTCGTCAACTCCCCCCAATTCAGCAGAGATTTCTTGGTGAAGTCGATGATATACTTCTTTTATAGTTGTCAGATAAGTTTGAAGAGTCTGAGGTGTTGCACCGCTATCATAGCGTACAGTCAATATAGTCCATGGTACCTTTCCCTCTTTTTTAGCCATCTGATAATCAGCTTTAAGCTGTTTTGCAAATGCGGCACGCAAGTCTTCCACATTCTGTATATGATTATCGTCCAGCATCATTGCATTTCTCATATTTACAAAGAAAACATGCTGCGTAATCAATACTTTCTTGGCAGTATCCTCATCTTTCAAAGCTGCTTCATACTTCTGCCCGAAGTATTGCTTCAATGATTCTAATCCATCCTGAGGAATGGAGTCTTGTTTCACACGCTCCGGCTTCACCACTTGTTCCACCGTCTTCTTCACTTCCGGCTGCGCAAACGCAATCAGCGTTCCGGCAGCTACGGGCACGAACAGCAATAGCTTCAGCCGTGCCCAGCTGTTTGTTCTTTTCTTTAACATCATATTGATACGATTTTTAAGTTTACTGTGATTGAATCCGTTGGCCATAGAGTAGAGCCTTGTACCCACGGATTTTTTCACGAGTAAGAGTTGATATTGAGTTGCATCGATGCCATGAGTAAGTACGCCGTTGTCTGCCTCGAATTCATGCAGTTCGCGCAAATCGCGCATCAACAGCCAAGCTGCCGGGTTAAACCAATGCAGTACGAGCAGAATCTCCATCCATAATAGATCGAGCGTATGCCGATAATGCAGATGCATCTGCTCATGCAGCAAGATTTCATCGGCATACTTATCATAATCTTCTTGCGACAGTACAATGGTATTTCCCCAACTGAAAGAAAGTATCTTCTCAGGATAAATCAACAATTTATATTTGCCACAGCTATACTTTGGATGGTGACAAATAAGCCGCCACATACGCCATGTAGACAGCAGGAAAAAGAGAAGTGTACTCCCCGCTCCTATTATATAAAGAACGCCCAGCGCAACACTCCATGAAAAAGGCGAAACAGACTGGGCAGAATAAGCATCCGTAACATTCAGCTCCTTGTCTCCAGAAGTCTCTACAGCAATAATGTCTTTGGATGCACCTTCTCCTGATCTGTTTATCGCTGCATCAAGCCCGTTTTCTACTATCAGCGCATTCCTCACTACAGAGACAGGCTGTTGCCATAAACGGTTTTCCGCTATACCGAATTGCATAAACGGCAGTATCATGCAGCATAACGTACCGCCCAACAAAATGAACCTGTTTGTGCGGAACAAGGTATCTGCCTTGAAGAACATCCTGAATAAAAAGTATAGGATTGCCAGGCAGAGCGTCGACTCGAAGATATAGAACAATAAGCTTCCCATGGCTACTCCGATTTATCAGCCTTTTTACTTTCTATCTTTGCGATCAATGCCTTCAGGTCATCCAGAGGCATGCCCTCTTCTTCAATAAACGCAGACACGACATTGGTAAATGAATTATTGTAATACTGAGCTACCACTTCATTCAGCGCCGAACGTTTATAGTCTTTCTCGGACACAACAGCATAATATTGATAGGTATTTCCATAAGCCTTATAGCCAACAAAGCCTTTCTCCTCCAATCCACGCACCAGCGTAGATACAGTATTATAATGAGGTTTAGGCTCCTCATAGAAAGCCAACAGTTCGCGAACAAACATCGGGCCTTGTTCCCAAAACATCCTCATTATCTCTTCCTCTTTTGCAGTCAGTCTTTTCATGGTATATTTCTATTTATCAGTTGAACTATGCAAATATAATAATTAGTTTCTAACAAACAACTAAAACATGCAGTTATTCAACTAACTTCATTAGTAGTTTAACTAATATTATTAGTAGTATCAATACTCACCTTATTATATGTGGACAGACACAAATACAACAAAAGGAGCGTAACAGTATTTGCTACGCTCCTTCACTTATATCTAAAAGTTAATTACTTCTTTTGAACTTTCGGCAACACTATACTCAGCACGATATACCCCAATATACCGGCAACAATCGTACCGAAGAGTACACCGAACTTGGCCTGATTCAGTAGTTCCGGATAATCTCCCGCAAAAGAAAGATTGGCTATGAACAGGGAAACCGTAAAGCCGATGCCACCCAACAAAGAAACACCTGCAATGTTTTTCCAGTTCATCCCCGCAGGCATCGAAGTCAAACCACTCTTTATCGACAGCCATGTAAACGAGAAGATCCCAATGAACTTGCCAAGGAGCAAGCCTACAGCCACCGCTATACTTACATCGCCTACAATGCTACCCCCGCCGCTAAATACGACACCGGCATTAGCAAAAGCAAACAGCGGCAGAATGACAAAGTTCACCATTCCATGCAGATTGTCTTCCAAAGATTGCAGCGGACTGATCACCCGGTCGGAAGCACGTTCCACCTGCTTCAATATAGCAATCTGTTCATTGCTCAGCACTATATTATCGGACTTGGTAACTGGAAATGTACTCATGATATCGCGAATACGCTTGATGTATTTACCCGCATCAAGCCGCGGACGAGCCGGAATAACAAATGCCAGTATCACACCGGAAATAGTGCTATGTATGCCCGACTGAAGGAACAGATACCATATTATCACCCCAAAGAACAAGAAAAAGATCTTCTGCGTCACCCCTAATCGCCCCATATAATAGAGGAAGCAATAAAGAATGGCAGCCACAACAAGATATCCGTAAGACACCTCGGAACTGTAGAATATAGCAATGACCAAAATACCACCAATATCATCGACTACCGCAAATGCTGTCAGGAATATTTTCAGACTCAACGGTACACGGCTACCCAGCAAGCTAAGCACGCCCAGCGAAAAGGCAATATCCGTTGCCATCGGTATAGCCATTCCACGCGTCTCGGGAGTACCCGAAACCACCAAAAGAGAGTAAATGATGACAGGTACCAGCATACCACCACACGCTGCCACAAAAGGCAAAGCTGCCTTACGAAAAGAAGACAGCTCACCAACCAGCAACTCACGCTTTATCTCCAGCCCTACCGCAAAAAAGAATACGGTCATCAGACAATCATTGATGAATTCTATCATCCGCAACGGATGACCTGCATGAGAAAACAAATTGAAACTACCGATGCGCAAGTGCAACTCGTGCATCAAAAACTCCTGATACATCGGAGCAAACGGAGAATTGGCTATAACGGCAGCCAGGATCGCCGTCACGAACAATAAGACGCTCGCCACAAGATTCAGCGACGAGATGTTTTTCACAGTACGTAGAATTATCATAAGGTTTATACGATTAAGGTACTATTCTTTATAACTCATCAACGCCAACTTTTTCACCCACATTACAAAGATACCCGTTAAAATTAAATTAAGCACTATAGTAAGCACAGAAATTATCAGAGCCGGACCACCTAAATTATATCCCAAAGCTATAAAGATAACACCCGCCCCTACTTCACCACGGGTAAACATACCGATGGAGAGTGCCAGACGCTCACTAAGCTTACGATCGCGATAGAAAAACACGGGGAACAGCTTGCCAAGATTGGACAAGAACGATACGATCAGCACGTGTACAGCAATCATCCCCCACGACATCATCTCTTGCGAACCGGTCACCGAGCTTTGCCCTACGGCAGCATCCGCAAAGTCAATGCCCAGGAAGCGGGGCATGCTTACACCGACCAGGAACATGAACAGGAAAGAGATACCCGTCGAGACCTTCTGTTCCATCGGAGTATCGTGTTCCTTATGCTTCATGACCATGCCCAGCACAAATGCCGGAAGCAGCACTTCGATGTGTATGCTACCGTCTTCTCCGTAAAGATGCTTGCTGATAAGATACAAGGACTGGGTACATACAAATACAATGACCGAGTACAGCAGGATCGCTTTCCAGTCCTGCCTCCAGTTAAACTTGCCCAACTGTTTCCAGCCCCACGAAAGCAGCAGAAACACAATCAGCACTATAACCAGAAGTTGCCAACGCAAGCCGATCATCATAATCTGAAGTGGAATCATCAGAAGAATAGTATCCAGATCGTCGAATATGGCCAGTACTTGAATCTTCTTATACATCCAACTGGACTTCAACCCGATAGCGGCCAGCATCGTAAACAAGATACCTGCGGAAGTGGGAGCAGCAAAACGGCTCAACAACAGATTCTCTTTCCATGCCTCCCAACTATCCCAATATTCGGGCGGAAGCAATACAAAGATATAGTAAATGGCAATCAGGAACCAGGGCATGGCGGCAGTAGCCATCGCGATGAAGTAATCCTCGGCATATCCGCGCCAGCGGGATTTATCAACTTCGAACTCGCGCCCCACATTAATCATAATGAAACCCAGGCAGATATAAAGCAACACATTCGATACAGCCTTCACTGCATCATAGTTTCCACCAGCCCATACCGGGAGATACTGGGAAAACACAAGGCCTACCATAAGGAAGACCGAAAAAGATAGAACTTTTCTCATTTAGTTTAAATTAAAAGGGGTTGTCAAGATAGCCCTATGGAAAGAGAACAACCCCTAAAGTGAATTTGTTTAAAATTAATCTAATTTCAGTACTGCAAGGAACGCTTTCTGCGGCACTTCTACATTACCAATTTGCTTCATACGTTTTTTACCCTTCTTCTGCTTCTCGAGCAGCTTGCGTTTACGGCTCACGTCACCACCATAACACTTGGCAGTTACATCCTTGCGCACCGCTTTAATTGTTTCACGGGAAATAATCTTTGCTCCGATAGCTGCCTGAATAGCAATGTCAAACTGCTGTCTCGGTATCAGATCTTTCAGCTTCTCGCACATGCGGCGCCCCAGTTCGTAGGCATTGTCGAAGTGCGTCAGAGTAGAAAGAGCATCCACCGGCTCACCGTTCAGCAAAATATCCAGCTTCACCAACTTGGACGGGCGGAAGCCATTGGAATGGTAGTCGAAGGAAGCATATCCCTTGGAAATGCTCTTCAGTTTATCGTAAAAGTCGATAACGATTTCTCCCAAAGGCATATCGTAGTATATCTCCACACGGTTGCCCGAAATATATTCCTGTTTCACTAATTCGCCACGTTTACCCAGACAGAGGGTCATAATAGGGCCGATATAGTCGGTGGTGGTGATTACGGAAGCACGAATATAAGGTTCTTCGATGCGGTCTATCATCGTAGGATCGGGCATACTGCCGGGGTTGTGCACCTCGGTCATGTGGCCTTGCTTATCGTAGATATTGTAAGAAACATTGGGCACTGTCGTGATGACATTCATATCGAACTCGCGATCGAGACGTTCCTGTACAATTTCCATGTGGAGCAAGCCCAAGAAACCGCAACGGAAACCAAAGCCCAACGCCAGAGAAGACTCCGGTTGGAAAGTCAATGAAGCATCGTTCAACTGAAGCTTCTCCAAAGAAGAGCGTAAATCCTCAAAATCCTCGGCTTCAATAGGATATACACCGGCAAAAACCATCGGCTTCACTTCTTCAAAACCGGCAATAGCTTCCTTACACGGACGTGCAATGTGGGTAATCGTATCGCCCACCTTTACTTCTTTAGAAGTTTTAATACCGGAAATGATATAGCCTACATCTCCCGTACGCAGTTCGGGACGTGACACCATGTCCATCTTCAATACGCCGATTTCGTCTGCATCATACTCCTTACCAGTATTGAAGAACTTCACTTTATCTCCCTTGCGGATGACGCCATTCACAATCTTGAAGTAAGCGATAATGCCGCGGAAAGAGTTGAATACAGAATCGAATATCAATGCCTGCAACGGAGCCTCCTCATCACCTACCGGATGAGGGATGCGCTCGATGACCGCTGCCAGAATCTCTTCCACACCCATTCCCGTCTTGCCGGAGGCGCGGATAATCTCCTCACGCTTGCATCCAAGCAGTTCTACGATTTCATCTTCCACTTCTTCGGGCTGGGCACTTGCCATATCGCACTTGTTGATTACCGGAATAATCTCCAAATCATGCTCAAGGGCCATATAAAGATTTGAAATAGTCTGTGCCTGTACCCCCTGAGAGGCATCCACAATGAGCAAAGCTCCCTCACAAGCAGCAATGGAACGGGAAACTTCATAAGAAAAGTCCACGTGTCCCGGAGTATCAATCAAGTTTAAGATATACTTTTCGCCTTTATACGTATACTCCATCTGTATGGCATGGCTCTTGATAGTGATACCTCTCTCCTTCTCCAAGTCCATGTCATCCAGCATCTGTCCTTCAGTCACTTGTATGGTATTGGTAAATTCCAACAATCGGTCTGCCAAAGTTGATTTACCGTGGTCTATATGGGCAATGATACAAAAATTACGTATATTCTTCATTGATAAATTATTATCTATTCTGGTTACTACTTATCTACTAACGACTTACTACTTCATTAGGGTGCGCAAAGATAGTGAAAATAGGGGATATAAAAAAGATGCGTTGATAACATATTCATGTATCAACGCATCTTTTTATAACATTCTAATCAATCTCTCGCTTAGTTCAGCTTTACAAACAGTTCTCCTTCAACTTCTGAAGTAGATACTTTGTCTTCTCTCAACAACCAACCCAATCCAAGGAAAAAGTCCTTATCAACAAGTTTAGTTGCCTTTTTGATTTGCTTGTGAGTCAAACCTTCTGTGCCATTCAGTGCAGTCCAAATCTGTCCTGCAACGATTCCAGCTTTTTCTTTCAACATTTTTATTTGCTTTTAGTTAAACGTTATCCTCATCCTCTGCAAGGATGTCGGTGTTTTTTATATCGCTGCAAAGATAGATAAAATTATGTTATATAACACATTATTAGAGACTTTTTTTCATCTGAAAGGCTAAAAAGTACCGTTTTCTTACTTTTTGTGCGTTTTTTCCAGATATTCCGCCCAAATTCGGGCTGCCTCCTCTACCATCCTGGCACACGGACGTTTAGCATAATACTGTTCAGTTCGTGCTTCGGGAACAGCCGAACCTTCCGGTTTCTTCAACCCCAACAGCTCGGCACAAATCAGCGAGCCGTTGCGTTTTTCGAATTCAGCAGCCAATTCCTGTACCAATGCATAGTTGGCCGCCTTGCCTTCACGATCCTTACCTTCGACAGCACTTTTTTCCAGTCCTGCCAACAGAAACATGCCACATGCAGCACCACACGTCTGCCTCATGCGCCCAATACCACCGCCAAACGAAGCCGACATACGAAATGCCTGCTCGTCTGTGAATCCGTACATATCGGCAAAAGCAGCCACAACCGACTGCGAACAGTTATACCCGCTCTTGAAAAGTTCTACGGCTTTTCCTACTCTATCTTCTGTTTCCATAATCAGTCTGTAATTTCTAACAACATCGGGCAGTGATCGGAATGAACTGCATCGTTCAATATCCGTGCTTCTTTCAGCATCGGACGTACCGGCTCACTTACCATACAATAGTCTATACGCCAACCTTTGTTCTTGGCACGCGAATTAAAACGGTAGCTCCACCACGTATATTCCTGCTTGTCCGGATGAAGAAAGCGGAAAGAATCGATGAAGCCTGCATGAAGAAAACGCGTCATCCATTCCCTTTCTTCGGGCAGGAAACCACTGTTGGTGGCATTACGAATAGGGTCGTGGATATCAATGGCTTCGTGGCAAATATTGTAGTCGCCACAGAGAATCAGCTTGGGACGGGTACGCTCCAGCTCTAATACATACTCCTGGAACTTCTCCAACCAAACCATCTTAAAAGCCTGGCGTTCGTCTCCGCTGGTTCCCGAAGGATGATAGACGCTGACTACGGAAATATCACCGTAGTCGGCACGGATAAAACGCCCTTCGTTATCATACTCTTCTATGCCCATACCATATTCTACATGGTCCGGTTCGCGTTTGGTCAGAATAGCTACCCCGCTATATCCTTTCTTCTGTGCGGAATAGAGATAATGTTTATATCCCAAAGCCTCCAATGCTTCTGCCGGATATTGCTCCGGTTGCAACTTTGTTTCTTGCAGGCAGAGTACGTCAGGCTGCTCTTGCGCCAGCCATTCGGGAAAACCCTTTGTTACAGCAGCCCGTAGACCATTTACATTATAAGTTATAATTTTCATATTGATAGGAATTCTTAAAGGTTATTATTCTCACAATATTTCCGAAATCAACAGCATGATATTCAGCACCGTCACAATAACAGCAATGGTATAAAGAACGAATGTGCTCCATCGGCTGTTGACATATTGCCCCATTACCTTGCGCGAAGAAGTCAGACTAACTTGCAGGAAAACCGTAAAAGGCAACTGTATACTCAATATCATCTGCGAAATCAGCAGTCCTTTGAACGGATCGCCGATAAAGAAAATCAGCAGCAATGCAATGCCCAGCGAAAGAATGACTCCCACCTGCGAGTGACTATCCTTAATATGATAAGACTCACCGAAGATACCGGCAAAGATAGAACCTGCCGCCATGCCGCTCGTTATGGTCGAAGAGATACCTGCCATCAGCAATGCCAACGAAAAAACCACAGCAGCACTATTTCCCAACAACGGTTCCAGCAAAGACTTGGCTTGCTGCAGTTCTTCGACCTGAATGCCTCCTTTAAAGAAAGTTGCCGCAGCCAGCAATATCATGGCACTATTAATAGCCCATCCCACAATCATGGAAAACAGCGTATCGAACAGCTCATATTTCAGTACCTTACGAATAGACGCATCATCTTGCTTATTGTATTCGTGACTCTGTATCACCTCCGAATGGAGAAACAAGTTATGCGGCATCACTACTGCGCCAAGCACACTCATAATGATCAGCATACTGCCTTCCGGAAACGAAGGTGTCACCCACCCTTGCGCTGCCACCGGCCAGTCTATCTTCACCAGGAACAACTCATAAATAAAAGATAGTCCGATAACTGATACAAATGCGATAATAGAACGCTCTATCTTTTTATAAGAGTTGGTAAAAAGCATGACCAGCACAAATACCGTAGTCAACACGGAACCCCAGATAATCGGGATATCAAACAGCATCTGCAGAGCAATGGCTCCTCCCAATATCTCTGCCAGCGAAGTAGATATAGACGCCAGCACTGCCGTGCCGAGTATGGGACGTGCCACCCACGAAGGAGTATATTTCGTAGCAGCCTCGGACAGGCACAAACCGGTCACAATACCCAAGTGCGCTACATTATGTTGCAACACAATCAGCATGATAGTCGACAATGTTACCACCCACAGCAAGGAGTAACCGAATTCAGAACCTGCGGCAAAATTAGAAGCCCAGTTACCCGGGTCGATAAAGCCCACTGTCACCAACAGTCCCGGCCCTATATATTTGAAGACATCCAGACCACCCAAATAACGCTTGTGGTCTCTCCGCTTCAAGTCTTTCAGAATATTTTTCATTGTGTTCGTTTATTTAAGAGCGTAAAAATACTCAATTAATAACAAAAACATCCATGTTAAGTTCAAAAAAAGCCCCTGACATCTTTCAATGCCAAGGGCTTTCATCTGTTTCTTCAGGCAAGAGACTTAATATCCCATTTCATGCAGCGCCTTGCATAGCTGGTCGGGACAAGAGGTGGGACGCCCTCCGCAACGGATTCCTTCCAAACGGCCAATCACCGCTTCTACCGGCATCCCTTGCACCAAGCGGGAAACAGCTTGCAGATTCCCATTACATCCTCCCCAAAAAGCGACCTCTTTCACAATACCTTCTTCTACATCGAGCTCGATGTTTGAGCTACATGTGCCTTTAGTCTTATAAGTATATGTCATTACTCTTCACTTTCTTCCGGTTTCATGTTAGTATAAACCGTCTGTACGTCATCAAACTCTTCCAAACGTTCTACCATCTTGTCGATAGTCTCACGCTGTTCGGGAGTAACATCTTTCTGGTCATTAGGGATATAAGTAAACTCACCGCCGACATCCTCGAAACCGCATTCTTCCAAATGTTTCTGGATGGCTGCATAGCTCTTCGGATCACCATAGATAGTGATTGTGCCTTCTTCTTCATCCTCTTCATAATCTTCTTCCACGTCGTAGTCTATCAAGTCAAGGATAAGCTCTTCCATATCGATGCCCTCCTTCTTCTTGAAGGTGAACACACACTTATGGTCGAACAGGAAAGCAAGCGAGCCCATAGTACCCAGGTTTCCACCGAACTTATTGAATACGGAACGTACATCAGCTACCGTACGAGTCGTATTATCAGTCAAAGTATCAACGAAAACGGCTACACCATGAGGGCCGTATCCTTCATAAGTCATGCCTTTGTAGTCGCTCTGGTCTTTACCCATAGCATTTTTGATGGCACGATCAATATTATCCTTCGGCATGTTTTCACGCTTACAAGTAGCGATAACCGAACGTAAAGTCGGGTTGTTCTCCGGTTCAGGTCCACCGGCCTTTACCGCAATAGCAATTTGTTTACCCAGTCTTGTAAAGGTCTTTGCCATGTGACCCCATCTCTTCAATTTGGCAGCTTTTCTATATTCAAATGCTCTTCCCATTGGAACTTAATATTTATGATTTATTATTTATGATTTATCTCAGTTTGGCGCCCAACTTGTCTTCCAGGTTCTTCACCAGTTTAGACATGATCTTGTCGATCAGCTTGTCATTCATAGTCTGAGTCTCGTCTTGCAACAAGAAGCTGACCGCATAGCTCTTCTTACCGGCTTCCAGGTTCTTGCCTTCGTAAACGTCGAAGAGAGAAACTTCTTTCAGCAACTTCTTCTCTGTTTCATAAGCTATCTTTTCGATTTCGGCAAACTGAACCTTTTTATCGAGCAGCAACGCCAAGTCGCGCTTCACTGCCGGGAACTTGGAAATTTCCGAATAGCTCACCTTCACATTCTTGATGGCTTTCATCAGTTCTTTCCAATTCAGGTCGGCATAATAGACCTCATTGTCGATGTCGAATGCTTTCAGCAACTTCTTGGTGACAACACCGAAGGTAGCCAGTCTCTTTCCCCCTCTTGTCTGCACGGAAAGGGCGGCGGCATAAATATCATCCGTCAGATTGCCGATTACCAAGTCATGCATACACAGTCCCAAGCGGGCAAAGATATTTTCGACGTATGCTTTCAGTTCATATACAGAGCTGTTTTCATCCGGATGTGCCCATGAGTTGGAAACCTTCTTACCGGTTACCCATAAACCGAGGTGATAATCTTCCGAATAAGGAGCAAGCGCTTTTTCCGGGTTCTTCTTCTCTTCGTTGAAGTGATAGCAGTTGCCGAATTCAAAGAACTTCAAGTCGGCATTTTTACGGTTAGCATTGTGAGAAATGCTTTCCAGTCCGCCGAAGAGCAAGGTCTGGCGCATAGCATTCAAGTCTGCACTCAGCGGGTTCATCAGCATAACGAGGTTCTGGGTAGGATATGTCTCCATACCGTCGTAGTAAGCAGCACGAGTCAACGAATTATTCAATATCTCATTGAAACCGCAACCTACCAACTGCTCAGCAATCAGGTTCTGTAGTTTATTGGATTTATCACATTCACCTTTCGTTGTCAGACTGGACTTTAAGGTGCTTGGAATTTCCACATTATTATATCCGTAGATACGAAGGATATCTTCTATCACGTCGCAGTCACGCTGCACGTCTACGCGATAAGGAGGAACATCCAAGGTCAAGCCTTCCGCAGTCTCGTCCACAATCTTCATTTCCAAGCTTGTTACGATACTCTTGATGGTATCAACCGGAATCACTTTACCAATCAAAGCATGTACTTTCTCATACGAAAGCTCTACTCTGAAGTCCTTGGCAGGAGCAGCACATACATCTTTTATTTCAGAAGAAATGGTACCTCCGGCAAGTTCTTTCACCAGCAAAGCAGCCAGTTTCAGGCAGTAAATGGTGGCATTGGGATCGATACCTCTTTCAAAACGGAAAGAAGCATCCGTATTCAGTCCATGACGACGGGCCGTCTTGCGCACCCATGTCGGGTGAAAATAAGCACTTTCAAGGAACACGTCTTTAGTAGCTTCCGTAGAACCGGAATCCAATCCGCCGAATACACCGGCAATACACATCGCCTCTTCCTTGTTACAAATCATCAGGTCACGTTCGCTCAGCTTACGTTCCACTCCGTCGAGAGTAACGAACGGAGTACCTTCGGGCATCGTCTTCACAATCACTTCACCGCCTTTAATCTTATCGGCATCGAAGCAATGCAGCGGCTGACCGAATGCATGAACGATATAATTCGTAATGTCTACTACATTATTAATAGGGCGCAGACCGATCACACGGAGTTTGTTCTGCAACCATTCCGGGCTTTCCTTTACCGTAACGCCTTTCACTGTTACACCGGCATATCGGGGACAAGCCTCACTGTTTTCTACCGAGACTTTGATATCCAAATCATGATTCTCAACGGCGAAAGCATCAACAGACGGCTTCTTCAAAGTAGCCTGCTTTCCGTTTTGCACCAGGTAGGCGTACAAGTCACGGGCCACACCGTAGTGTGAACAAGCATCGGCACGGTTCGGAGTGATATCCACTTCCAGTACGTAGTCGCTCTTGATGTTATAATAATCCTTGGCAAGTGTACCCGGGATAGCCGTTTCAGGCAATACGATGATGCCTGCATGATCTGTACCGATACCGATTTCATCTTCGGCGCAAATCATACCGATAGATTCCACACCACGGAGTTTTGATTTCTTGATGGTAAAGCACTCATCACCGTCATACAGTTTTGTACCCAGTGTGGCAACTACCACTTTTTGTCCTGCAGCAACGTTCGGAGCGCCGCATACAATCTGCACAGGTTCACCTTGTCCCAAGTTTACGGTAGTGACGTGCATGTGGTCTGAATTCGGATGAGGTTCGCATGTCAACACTTCGCCGATGACCAGTCCTTCCAGTCCGCCTTTAATGGTTTGCACTTCATCTACGCTTCCCGTTTCCAGTCCGATAGACGTTAGCGCAGCTGCGACTTCATCGGGTGTCAAATCGAACTCGACATACTCTTTCAGCCAGTTATAAGAGATATTCATATCATTATATTTTTATTGTTTCCAAAAGTGACCCGCAAAGGTATTAATTTTTTTTGGGTTGATAGGAAAAAAGAATCAAGAAATCTTTGATAGGATATATTCTTTGGTTTGCTCCCACGATTGATTAGCAAACATGTCAGGCATCGATTCCTCTTCTGCATCATCAAAATAAGCAAGGCTTTTCATTGCCATAAAAACAGATCCATCGTAATATTTTGCAGAATAAAAGCTTAGAATCTCATCCAACGAAAAACGGCGCAACAAAAATGCAATATCAATGAAGTCTTTTTTGGTACCTCTACCTCACAATCTATCTTACCAAAGAAATCTAAATCAATAGACTTACGATGCCCCAATTGCAAGGCAAGCGCAGTTCCCCCAACTAACCTTGTATTACTAAGTACCGGTAATTTCTGCAACTTCTTTAGAAGTTCCAAAGTTGAGGATTCAACTGTTTCCAAGTGTAACATCTAAATTGTTCCTTAGGAGTTTTTGAAATAGCAGAGATGTATGCCAATGCACGAGGTTCCAAATCTCTTAATTCCTTTACGATTTTTACGATTCGAGGCAAACCATAATATGTCTTGATAAGATTCCAATCATTCAACAAACCGTATTCTAAGACTCTTTTGATCACATATTGTGCATGTGCATCAAAGTCGAGTTCTTCTTTACGTACATCCCAAAACAGATGCGGAGAGAATTGCTGTATATATTCATTCGCAGACATACTATTCCTTTTGTTGACAAAGGTAGAAATAAAAAATGAAAATGAGAAATACGGAACTAAAAAAGGCTGGAGCCACTATAATCATTAAGTAGCCCCAGCCTTTTCTTACTTTAGTATATGCTATCAATGCTGTAAATGCAAATAGAAACACTTCTTCATAAAAAGGATATAGATACAACAAAGCAATACAATACAACCAAACAAGTAGAGATACCCATACGCCAAATACCTCAAATATCCAATTATCACTAAGCTCTGTACCATCATATAAATTAGGGATACTCCTATATGGGGCATTTTCAGTTCATTTGCCATTAACTGATACATGTGTTTACGATGCGGTAAACCGATATTCTCATGAAGCAGCAGCCGATGAATAATAGTAAGAACACTGTCAACACCATAAACTGCTAATAGGACAATCCAGCTGAAATCCTCAGTCTGAATGATCAATTTACCAATCAGGAAAAGAAGAATGAAAG
>ERZ791737.698-NODE-698-length-22665-cov-4.658425_pt1 | contig 22665 bp, 17 predicted proteins | sample MGYA00510042_ERZ791737 | MGnify/ENA primary metagenome ERZ791737 (study PRJEB30046, sample SAMN00791965) | human gut metagenome | study: EMG produced TPA metagenomics assembly of the A metagenome-wide association study of gut microbiota in type 2... | reverse complement strand
GCAGACGGAGGCGGGCCAAGCCGCCGACCTGCCCGCCCTCGAATCCCAGCGGGACGCTCTGACGGCCCGGCGCACCGCTCTCGCGGCTCAGGAAAAGGCCCTGACGGCCCGCCTCCTGCCCAACCGGAAGGCCGCCGACCTCTACCGTCAGCACGCCGCCGCCCGGGCAGAGCTGGAACGCCGCTGGCAGTGGGTGAACGCCCTCGCCTCCACGGCGGGCGGCACCCTCAGCAGCAAACAGAAGATACGCCTTGAGGCTTACATCCAGATGAACTACCTCGACGCCATCCTCGTCCACGCCAACACCCGCCTTATGCAGATGACCGCCGGGCAGTACGAGCTGGAGCGGGTGGGCGCCGAGAACCAGCGCAGCCAGTCCGGCCTCGACCTCGGCGTCATCGACCACTACAACGGCACCCGCCGCAGCGTCAAGACCCTCTCGGGCGGCGAGAGCTTCAAAGCCTCACTGGCGCTGGCTCTGGGCCTCTCGGACGAAGTCCAGAGCGCGGCGGGCGGCATCCGGCTGGATACCCTCTTCCTCGATGAAGGCTTCGGCTCGCTGGACGACGAGAGCCTTGAGCAGGCCATCCGGGTCCTCGCCGGCCTCACCGAGGGCGACCGCCTCGTGGGCATCATCTCCCACGTCGCCGCGCTCAAGGAGCGCATCGACAAACAGGTGGTCGTAAAAAAGGCCCGCAGCGGGGGGAGCACGGTGGAGGTCATTGTGTGACCGCTTCCCTTCTCTTCCTCATCGCCTGCCTTCTCAGGGCCGCGTCTTTCAGAAAGTCTTTTGCCTGCCCAGTCCCTTTTCCACACCCCGAGGCCCCTCTGGCCCCGGGGTGTTTTTGTATATTTTGCATAAAAAAAAGAAAAACTTCGTTTTTTTTTTGACGTTTTTCCCATTTTTTCTTGACATTAACTAGTAATATCTCTTATTATGGTATTACCAACTCCCCACGGGGGCTGGAGAATACTACCGATCTGCTTTGAAGGAGGAACTGTAATGAAATTAACAAAAAAGCTGCTGGCCATGGCCCTTGCTGGGGTGATGCTTCTCACCATCCTCACCGGCTGCAGCGGTGGAAAAACCGGCGACCGGCTGGTGGAGGAGTATTTGGCTGCGCATTACCACAGCCTTGACGTTTATAAGGGTATTCCCATTACCACCAACGATGTCCCCGAGATAAAGACCTTTGCCGATATGTTTAAGGCCGCCTGGTTGAATGAGAACGGTGAATGGACCCTTTCTCCGCGTAATCCTGATGATCCGGAATACAAAGCCCTGCAGAAGGTTTTTAGCAAATACAGCAATAGCAACGGCTATACCGTGGTTCTTTACGCCTGCAAGGTAGACAGCAAGCAGAGCGAGCTGAACCAGGCCATGCGTGTTATGTCCCCTACGCATCCCGGACTGGCGATTTATCGCTTTGTTGGCGATTCTTCCATAACCGCCATCCAGTGCGCCACCCGGCTTGTAACAAGAGGGGACGAGAGCTACCGCATCGCCGTGGTCATCTATGATCATACCGCAGGTTAACAGCCTGCACGAACACAGGGAGGAATAACGATGAAAGCTATGAAAAAGATCCTTGCCTTCGCCCTTGCCGGGGTGATGGCACTGGCCCTGCTTACGGGCTGCGGCACCGGGGGCTCGGCCTCCCACAAGAGCATTGCAAAGGCTATGGCAGATTATGACCATAGCTATTGGGGTCAGACGGCCATTACCTATACCTCTTCTCCCCAGCTGGATGCCCTGCTGCAAACGCTGGCGGCGGACCCCGGATTTAAAACTGCTGTCAAGGTGGTTTATACCGACGACCGAGCCTCTCTCTCGGAAATTCGCACCTACTTCTCAACGAACTCCGCCCTCTCTGGTAACCCCGCCCTCTCTAACAAGGTCGTCTGCCTCTACTGCGGCAAGTACGACAAGGATGCCGGAAAGCAGGCCATCAACCTGAATGCACACTACGCCTACATTACCGACTCAAGTCTCTATCTGACCGATGAACGCCAGATCGGTCTGATCACCACCAGCTTTACGGACACCAACGGCAAAGAGGTCAAGGTCCGGTTTGCCGTGGTGGTATCGGAAATCCCCACCGCTACCCCGTAACATAACGCAGCACCTCTCCCCCCGGAGCCCCGGGGGGATTTTTTTGTGCATGATCGACCCTGCCGCCGGGCATCCTAGGGGCGGAGGTGATCGTATGGATTCTCTTACCCCGTTTATCCGCCATGAGCTTGAGGACGCGCCCGGGCCGAGCGGCCCGCCGGAGGAGACGAGCAGCGTGGTCAGCCCGCCTTTGGGCGCGGGACCCGGTCAGCCGCCCGTCACGGAACCGCCAAAACCGGGTCGCGGCTCCCAGCAGCCGCCGTCGCAGCCGGACGGCCCGGATGTGCAGATCCCGCCGCCGGAAGTCCCGCAGCCCCGTCCGGACTGTAGCATCCCCATGACCGACGGCACCCCGGTGGCCTGTCGGCAGAAGAATGCCGCCGAGTTTCTGGCCGGGCGGTCGCCGGGGGTAATGACCCAGTACGGCGGCGGGCTTTTCGGGGCCGAGCAGCATCTTCACAGCCGCGAACCTGCGCCCGACGAAGACCAGAGCGGCGTTTTACAGCTGGTAGAGTGGCGCGAAGAAGCGCCTTACGGTTGAAAGAGATGTAAAATTCAGAAATTATTTTCCAATTACCTGTTGAAATCTTTGCGCACTTCTTTTATTATGGTAGCAAACAAAGCAAAGGCAGGTAATGCACTATGGCAGAAATCAAATACGAGATCGTTGAACGCATCGCAGTCCTCGGAGAGCGTCCCCGCGGCTGGGAGCGCCAGCTCAACCTCATCAGCTGGAACGAAGGCGAACCCAAGTACGACATCCGCGACTGGTCCCCGGACGGCACCCGCATGGGCAAGGGCATCTCCCTGAGCCACGACGAGCTGGCCATCCTGAAGGGCATCCTCGAGGATATGGAGCTGTAAGATGACGGACCGTGAGGAATTTCTGGAGATATTCCGCACCCACGTCACCCGGCCCGGCAGCGAAAAGCTGCTGGACTGGATGGACAGCAAGACGGACTTCTTCTCCGCGCCGGCGTCCACCCGCTTCCATGGGGCCTGCGAGGGCGGGCTGTGTGCGCACAGCCTGAACGTCTACCGCGTGCTCCACGGCACCTTCTTCACGCCGGACGAGGACAGCGAGGAGACCTTCGCCATCTGCGCACTGCTCCACGACCTGTGCAAGGCCAATTTCTACAAAAAAGGCACCCGCAACGTGAAGAACGAGGCGACGGGCCAGTGGGAGAAAGTCCCCAGCTACAGTGTGGAGGATATGTTCCCCTACGGCCATGGCGAGAAGAGCGTCTTCCTCATCGAGCGGTTCATGAAGCTGAAGGTGGAAGAGGCCGTGGCCATCCGCTGGCACATGGGCGGCTTCGACGACGCCGTCCGGGGCGGCAGCTTTGCCCTGTCGGGGGCCTTCGAGAAGTACCCTCTCGCCGTCAAGCTCCACATCGCCGACCTCGAGGCGACCTATCTGCTGGAACAGCGGGGCGAATGACTTTTCTTTATATGCTTGACTTTTTCGCAGGATAGCATATAATGAAAGTACAGAGACGATACAGCATATGTTTCACCTATGCGAAAAGAAAACCCCCTCACGGAGCGGCTACTCCGAAAGGGGGTCTTCTTTTTAGTGCTTACGGCCCGAGAACCATCCGTCAAGCCACTTGCAGATGTAATGCGAGATTACATTTGCTGCGACGGACACGATCAGAGACGATATATCCTGCATATTTTCACCTCCCTCCCAGTTAAAATGGGCGGGGTAGGCCGCAGAATAAGTATAACATACTTTTCAGCAAAAAGATACAACAAAACGCCCGTCGTGCATCCACACGACAGGCGTTTTCTTTTCAACTCTTACTTTTCCTGCGGCATCAGCTTTGAAAGCTCGGCCAAGACCTCGTCGCCGAGTCGTTCCAGCTTTGTTTTCGACTGACAATCCGCAGCAGGCGGTGTCTGTGCAGCCGTCTCCGGGAACGGGACCGCGGGTTGTGCGGACGGAACATCCAGCTGCAGCGGGGCGGTGGATATTTTGTCCAGCTCGCTCCGCAGCTCCTCACACCGGGCGGTCAGCTCGGCGTTCTCCTTCCGCAGGGACAGCATGGTGCGCTCGTAGGCGAACATCCGTGTCTCATAGCGGCGAAGCTCGGCGTTGGCCGCGTTGAGCTTCCGGCTCAGCTGCTCGAGCTGAGTCGGCCCGGACGCAGCGGGCAGAGCCTCAGGGCATGACTTCTCCTGTTCGGATGCCATCGCCTCTTCCACCTCCTGCAGTCTGCGCTGGGCGCAGCGATGCTCCCGGGCAGTCTCCCGGCAGAGCTGTTCCAGCCGATGCAGCTCCGGCGTCCGGCGGCTGCTCAGCCACTCCAGCGGCAGCGTCGTCTGTTGCTGCTCCACGGTACGGCCTCCTTCCGCTTTTTCTGCGCAAGGGGTTCTCTATTCTTGCGCTTATCTACGCTTGTTCAGGATCGCCAGCAGGTCGTCGTAGTAGCTGGTGTCGCTGTTCTCCTCTTCCACGGGCTTGGCGGCAGAAGCACTGCCGGAAGCGGCGGAGGGAGTGTTGACCTCGGCACTGAAGACAGCGGACGGAGCAGAAGCCGTCACGCCGGGAGCAGTACCGGCGGCAGCAGTACCCAGAGTGCTGCGCAGGCCGTCAGCGGCCTTGTTGTCAAAGCCGGTGGCCACGACGGTAACGCGCATCTCATCGGAGAGGTTCTCGTCGAAGGCAGTACCCCAGATGATGTTCGCATCGGGATGTGCGCTCTGGGTGATGAGGCCGGCGGCAGTCTCGACATCCTCCAGACCGATGTCGGGGCTGGAAGTGATGTTGATGATGACGCCGTGTGCGCCGGCGATGCTGGTCTCCAGCAGCGGAGAGGAGATCGCGGCCTTGGCGGCGTTCTCAGCCTTGCCGGCACCCTTGGCGCTGCCGACGCCCATGTGAGCGTAGCCGGCGTCCTTCATGATGGAGCGCACGTCGGCGAAGTCCAGGTTGATGAAGGCCGGCACATTGATCAGGGCGGAGATGGACTCGACGCCCTGACGCAGCACGTTATCAGCGGCCTGGAAGGCGTTCATCAGGGTGATCTTCTCCTGACTGATCATCTTCAGGCGCTCGTTGGGGATGACGATAAGGCTGTCCACATGCATCAGCAGATTTGCGATGCCCTGCTCCGCCAGACCCATCTTCCGCTTGCCCTCAAAAGAGAAGGGCTTGGTAACGATGCCCACGGTCAGGATGCCCAGGTCGTGTGCCACCTCGGCCACCACAGGAGCAGCACCGGTGCCGGTGCCGCCGCCCATACCGGCGGTGATGAAGACCATCTGGGAGCCCTTCAGAGCGTTTGCGATCTCGTCCTTGCTCTCCTCGGCAGCGCGCTGGCCGATCTCGGGGTCGGCACCTGCGCCGCGGCCCTTGGTGAGCTTGGAGCCCAGCTGCACCTTGGTGGCGGCATGGTTCTTCGCCAGTGCCTGCTGGTCGGTGTTCATTGCGATAAATTCAACGCCCTGCAGGCCGTCGCTGACCATGCGGTTGACGGCGTTGCCGCCGCCGCCGCCCACGCCGATGACCTTTATCGTCGTTACGTTTTCGTCCATTTCTTCGTCGAGCATGAGTGCCATATCATTGTCCTCCATCGGATTTTATCGTAGACCGCGCCTTGGCGCAGGATAGAACTCAACATTACTGCTACTATATAACAGTATCGTATCATCTTTTGGCCCCGAATGCAAGATAAATTTGTTTTTTCGATGGTATTTTTTTCACAGCGGTGTCAAGGGGCCGCATTTCTCTGCCAATTCGTCCCCCTAAAGAGGCCAGAACTTCCCACAGACCGGCATAGCCCCGGTCGATATGACGAGTCTCTTCCACAAAGCTCTTTCCCTGTGCCGACAAAGCCGCCACCACCAGTGCCGCGCCGCCCCGCAGGTCGGGCGCAGTGAGGGCGGCTCCGTGGAGGCCGCTTTCCGGCAGCGGGCCGACGGAGAGCACCCGGCCCGACCGTTTTACCCGCCCGCCCAGCCGCTCGAAGCCCTCTGCACAGCCGAACCGCCGCTCGAAGATGACGTCCTCGATGCTGCTCTCTCCCTCGGCGCAGAGCATGGCGGCGGCCAGCAGGGGCGCAGCGTCGGTGGCGAGACCCGGGTACACCCCGGTGAAGACCCGGCCCGCCCCGTACAGCCGCCCGAAACGGGCCACCTCGGCCCGGTCTGCGCCCCGCTCCACAGTGCAGCCCATTTGTTCCAGAATTTCCAGCACCGGCGCATAGAGCGCGGGCGGGCATCCGGTGAGTTCCACCCGCCCTCCGGCAGCAGCGGCGGCACAGGCCAGCGTGGAGGCGAAGATGCGGTCCGGCAGGGGCGAAAAATCGCAGCCGGAAAGCCCCCGCCGCCCCTCGATGCGCAGTGTGGAAGTCCCCGCACCCTCGATACGCCCGCCGCAGCGGTTCAGAAATTCGGCAAGGTCGGAGATCTCCGGTTCCCGGGCCGCGCCCCGCAGGACGGTGGTGCCTCGGGCGCAGACAGCAGCCAGCAGCAATGTCTCCGTCGCTCCCACGCTGGGGAAGCGGAGGGTGATGTCGGCCCCGTGGAGGCCCCCCGGCGCGGCCAGCACCAGCTTTCCCGCCCCGGCGTCCAGCTCCTTTGCCCCCATCCGGGCCAGACCTTCCAGATGTAAGTCGATGGGACGGGCGCCGATATTGCACCCGCCGGGCAGCGAAGTCTCGGCCCGGCCCAGCCGCGCCAGCAGCGGTGCGCAGAAGAGGATGGAGGCCCGCATTTGTGCCGCGGTTTCTCCCGGAAGGGTGCTGTTTGAGGGCATCCCGGCCACCACAATGTCTGCCCCCTGCCAGTAGGCAGCACACCCTGCGCCCCGCAGCAGCCCGAGGCTGCATTCCACGTCCGACAGCCTCGGCACGGCCCGCAGCCGCACCGGTCCCCGGCAGAGAAGCGCCGCCGCAAGGAGCGGAAGTACGCTGTTTTTCGCCGCCGGTATTGCCGCCGTGCCGTTCAGCGGCCGTCCGCCCATCACCCAAATCCGCCCGCTCTGCTGTGTCATATCCGCTGCCCCCATTCCGCAAAAGATACCCCACGATATGCAAAAGCAGGGACGGATGTCACGCTGGACGATGATTTCAGTTTGTTGGGAGGTTTGTTATGCCTCCCAACGTGATACCCCCAGCACCACCCCCATCTCCCCCAGCAGCATCATGAGGCTGGTGCCGCCGGAGGAGAAAAAGGGCAGCGAGATGCCGGTGTTGGGGATGGTGTTGGTGACGACAGCCACGTTCAGCACCGCCTGCAGGGCCACCTGCACCACGAATCCCACCACCAGCAGCGCCCCGAACCGGTCGGGCGCGTGGGCTGCGATGGTGATGCCCCGGCAGAGCAGCAGCACGAACAGCCCCACCACTGCGCAGGCCCCCACGAAGCCCAGTTCCTCGCAGACGATGGAGAAGATGAAGTCGTTCTGAGGCTCGGGGACGAAAAGATGCTTTTGGCGGCTTTCCCCCAGACCGAGGCCGGTGGCCCCGCCGGAGCCGATGGCATAGAGGCTCTGGATGGTCTGGTGGCCATCGCCCAGCGGGTCGGCGAAGGGGTCGAGCCAGGAGCGGAGCCGGTCGGCGGCGTAGGGGACGAGGTCGGGCATGACGGCCACCGCCGCACCGATCGCCCCGACGCCTCCCGCGCCCGCCAGCAAAAACCACCGCAGCCCCGTACCACCCACGAACATCAGCACCGCGCCGATGCCGAGGATGAGGACGGTGCCGGACAGGTGCGGCTCCAGCAGCATCAGGGCCGCCACCACCCCCAGCACCAACGCAAAGGGCAGGACACCCACGCTGAAATCCTTCATCCGGTCGTGGTTCAGTGCGATGATGTGGGAAAAAACCAGCACCACCGCAAACTTTGCGATCTCGCTGGGCTGCAGGGTGCCGAACCCCGGGATGACCAGCCACCGCTTGCAGCCGTTGTACTCGGGCATGAAGAGCACCGCCGCCAGCAATATCAGCGACAGCCCCAGCAGCGGCCACGCCAGCTTGTGGAAGATATGGTAGTCCACCCGGCTGGCCAGCCACATCCCGCAGAGCCCCAGCGCCGCGTAGAGCAGCTGAGGCCGCAGATAGGCCCAGGCGTCGCCCCGCCGGTAGAGCGCCACGGCGCTGGACGCGCTGGCCAGCATCACCAGCCCGAAGCCCACCAGCGTGAGCACCAGGATCAGAAACGGCAGGTCCATGCCGGGCAGCGGACGCAGGATCCTCTTCTTCATCCTCTCCCCCCTTCCCTTTAGTGTACGCACCGGGGCGGACGGCTAGTCACAGAGCCTCGCGCATATGATGGCAGGAAGGGAGGTGCTGTCTCATGTCCGAATCGCCAAAACCCGCCGACGCCCTGCGCACCCTGCCGGAACGGGCGTTCCGCGCCCGGGCAGGGCTGGTGGCGGGGGTGTTCTGTCTGGTCTGCTGCGGGCTGGCGGTGCGGCTTTTATTTTTGCAGGTGCTGGGCGGCGGCTGGTACACCGACCGCGCCTTGGGCCAGCAGCTGCGGGACACCGTCGTCCCCGCCGACCGGGGCCGCGTTTATAGCGCCGACGGCGTCCTTCTGGCGGCCAACAGCAGCTGCTGGACCCTCCGGGCCTCGCCCCGGGAGATGCCGGAAGATAAACTCGCCCTCGCGGCCAAGGGACTGGCGGAGATATTGGAGCTGGACGAAGGGAAGCTTCTCGAGAAATTCAGCGACCGCCGCTCCAACGACTGCCTCCTGCGCTACCGGGTAGACCGGGCCATGGCCGACGCCGTGCGGGACTTCTGCGAGGCAAACGGCATCACCGGCATCCGCATCGATCAGGACTCGAAGCGCTGGTACCCGCAGGGGGAGTTTCTGGCCTCGGTGCTGGGGTTCACCAATGTGGACAACGCGGGCGTCTCGGGCCTCGAACTGAAGTATGACGACCTGCTCACCGGCGAAAACGGCGTCGTCCTCACGGCGGTGAACGCCTGGGGCTACACCCTCGAGCAGAGCTATGAGACCGAGCGCTTCCCCACCGAGGGGGACGGCCTGCGGCTCACCATCGACGCCAACATCCAGCACTACCTCGAGAACGCACTGGGCTACGCGGTAAAGGAGCACCACGTCGCAGCCCGTGCCGTGGGCATCGTCATGGACGTGAACACCGGGGCCGTGCTGGCCATGTCCACCACCCCCGCCTACGACCCCAACCAGCCCCGTGTGCTGGCCGACAAGGCCGCCCGGGAGGCCGTAGAGGGGCTTTCCGGCGACGAGCGGGCGGCGGCATTGCAGCTGGCCCAGCAGACCCAGTGGCGGAACAAGGCCGTCAGCGACCTCTACGAGCCGGGCAGCGTCTTCAAGCTCATCACCTGCGCGGCGGCGCTGGACACCGGAGCTGTGAGCAAAAATTCCAGCTTCTACTGCGGCGAGAGCATCTCGGTGGCCGGCACCCGCTTCCACTGCGCCAACCACAAGCGCCACGGGGCGCAGACCGTCACTCAGGCCCTCGAGAACTCCTGCAACCAGAGCTTCATCCAAATCGGCGCAAGGCTGGGCAAAGAGGCGTTCTGCGACTACTTTGCGGCCTTCGGCCTCCGCGCGCCCACCGGCATCGACCTGCCCGCCGAGCCGAAAAAGAGCCTCTACTACACCGTCGACCGGATGGGGCCGGTGGAGCTGGCATCCTGCGCCTTCGGGCAGAGCAGCAAGATTTCTTACCTCGAGATGGCGTCGGCGGTCTGCGCCGTGGTCAACGGCGGGCGGCTGATGCAGCCCTACGTCGTCTCGGACATCCTCGGCCCGGAGGGCGAAGTCATCGACCACCTCTCCCCCGTCTGCAAGCGTCAGGTGCTGAAAGAGGAGACCTCCCGCACCATGCGGGAGATGATGGAGGCCGTCGTCCTCTACGGCGGCGGCCGGAACGCCCGGATCGCGGGCTACCGGGTAGGCGGCAAGAGCGGCACCAGCCAGAAGCTGGACAGCGCCGACGAGAAAGCCCGCATCGCCAGCTTTGTGGCCGTGGCTCCCATCGACGACCCCCAGTTTTTGTGCCTCGTCTGCCTCGACGAGCCCCACAGCTGGACGACGGCGGGCGGCAGCCTCTCGGCCCCGGTCTGCGCCGAGGTCCTCGAGCAGACGCTGGTCTATAAAGGCGTCCCCCGTGCCGCTGTCCCGGATACGCCCGCTTCCGATGCTGAGACTTCCGCCGACCTTCCCGAGGACGGCGACAGCTTCGACGGGGCGTAAAAATGGGCAAAAGAAAAGACCGCCGGACGGCGGTCTTTTCTCACGTTCCTGCTTCGTCCGTCAAACGTACCAGCTCTGCGGCCAGCGGCGGAAGAGTCTCTATGCTTTCTCTCTCGTCCAGATAGACGACCTCGTGATAAAACGGCTCGTCGTTCCGCTTCGATAGGATGTGCGTCACCGGATACACGCCCTCGCTCTTGGCAAAGCCGTCCTCATCCCGCAGTGATTCCACGATGTACTTGCTGCTCTTGTACTCCCCGCTGGCGTCCTTGTGACGGTTCAGGCAGAGCACAAAGGCAAGGTCCGTCGTGCCGAACTGAAACGACTGCGTTTCAGTCGTGATATTTTCCAGCATAAAGCACTCTGAAGTGACCATGCCGGCGATGTCGCTCAGGTGTACGAGCTTGCGCTGGCAGAGCTGATAGGGGTGGTGAGGCGAAAAGAAGATCTGGTTTGCCTGCAGCGTCCCGCTCACCGCCTTTTTGTAAAAGGACATCGCGTCCAGCCCGGTATCCACGCCGGTCAGGTGACGGAATCCCTTTGCCTGATAGGCCACCTCGATGGCTCTGCCGTCGAAGACATACAAAAAGTGTTTGCCCACCAGATTTTTCTTATAGAGGCGCGCCGCCGCAGAGATTTGGGCTACCACCTGCTTTTTATCGTTCAGCTTTTTCATACGTCCTCAGTTCCTTTTATAAAGAAAGGGCGTCAGACTCTTCATCCGACGCCCATCATTCTTAAAACAGCGGTTTTCTGCTGGCTGTCAGCCGCGATGCCCGGTAGAGCATCTATTGTCGCCGGAACTTACCGTCCCCGGCGCGGACTCACCTTATCTCCCCGGTGCGGGCGCGATGTCCGGTGGGACATCTTATGTCGTGGTAATTACCCTGCCCACGCACAGTACAGCTTTGCGTGCCGCCGCACGGAACCTTCCGGTTCACTTACAGTATACACAAAACCTGACGGATTGTCAACAAAAATCGTTCAGCTCTGCTGCGGCTGGTCGCGGAACACGATCTCACCGGTGGCGCTGTCCATCGACTCGACGATGGCGAGGCTCTCCAGCTGGATGCCCTTGCTGCGGATGAGGTCGCCGCCCTGCTGGAAGCCCTTTTCGACGGCGATGCCGATGCCCTCGACGGTGGCACCGGCCTTCTCGGTCAGCTCCAGCAGACCCAGCAGGGCGCAGCCGTTGGCCAGGAAGTCGTCGATGATGAGAACGTGATCCTCGGGGGTGAGAAACTTCTTGGAGACGATGACATTATAAATTTTCTTGTGGGTGAAGGACTGGATCTTCGTCTCGTAGTTGTCGTAGTCCAGGTTGATGCTCATGGACTTTTTGGCGAACACCACCGGCACGTTGAACTCACTGGCCACCACAGCCGCGATGCCGATGCCGCTGGCCTCGATGGTGAGCACCTTGTTGATGGGTTTGCCGTCGAACAGGCGTTTCCACTCCTTTGCCATCTCGCGGAACAGCGGGATGTCCATCTGATGGTTGATGAAGCTGTCCACCTTGAGCACGTTGCCCTCACGCACGATGCCGTCTTTGCGGATGCGGTCTTCCAGCATTTTCATAGTTCGTCTCTTCCTCCCAATTTTCCTGTCACAAAACGGTCGATATTTCATATCAGTATACCGGATACTCTCCCGGTTGGCAAGGCTTTTTCTGCCCAAATTTGACTCGTTCTCTCCGGTTTTTTCAGCCCTTTCGATTATAAGTACGACTTTTGCGGTACAGTCTGTGTCTCAGGGCGGGCAATTTGTGCAGTTGTCTCTTGTTTTCTGCGCAAAATCGAGTATACTGGTAGCAACCGGAAACGGCTTGCTGCGGCCGACGAGGGCCGCAGCGGGAAAAGGAGTCAGTATATGAAGACAGGGTTAGTATTAGAGGGCGGTGCCATGCGGGGGATGTTCACCGCAGGTGTTCTGGACGTCCTGATGGAGCACGGCCTCACCACCGATGGCACCATCGGCGTGTCGGCGGGCGCGGTGTTCGGCTGCAACTTCAAGTCGCACCAGATCGGCCGCGTCATCCGCTACAACACCGAATATTGCAACGACAAGCGCTACGCCAGCTTCCGCAATCTGCTGCGCACCGGCAACCTCTACAGCGAGGATTTCTGCTACCACGAGGTGCCGGAAAAGCTGGACCCCTTCGATGAAGAGGCTTTCCGCGCTTCGCCCATGGACTTCTTTGTCGTCTGCACCGACCTGCGCACCGGCGACCCCATCTACCACAAGTGCCGCAGCGGTGACGCCGAAGACGTGCGCTGGATGGAGGCCTCGGCGTCCATGCCCCTGGCGGCGAAGGCCGTCAGGATCGGCCACTACTCCCTGCTGGACGGCGGCGTGGCCGACTCCATCCCTGTCCGCTTCTTCGAGAGCCTGGGTTACAAGCGGAACCTCATCATCCTGACCCAACCCAAAGGCTTTGTGAAAAAGAAGAACCCCATGCTGCCCGCCATCCGTGCGCGGTATCTGCGCTATCCGGCCTTCGTGGCAGCGGTGGCCGACCGTCACGAGCGGTACAACGAGACCCTCTCCTACATCGCCATGCAGGAGGCCTCCGGCAAAGACTATGTCATCCGCCCGCCCATCCCGCTGGAGATCGGCGCTATGGAGCGTGACCCCGCCCAGCTGCGCCGGGTCTACGAGACGGGCCGCGCCGTGGCGGAGAACCAGATCGATAAGATAGAGGCGTTCCTGAACGATGTGAAGGAGACGGAGGAATAACCTCTCCGTCACGGCTGACGCCGTGCCATTGTCCGGGTTGCGGTACCCAGCATCCGCTTCGCTTTACTTGCGTATTGCTGACCGCGGCCCCAACAACTCCTCCCTGCTTCCGCCACCGGCGGCGGTCGTCGTCGTTGCCCTATCGAGGGGAGGCTTTGGCATTCCGTAAAGCTTCGCCTCTTCGCCAGAGGCTCCCCTACTAGGGGAGCTGTCGAGCGGCAGCGAGACTGAGAGGTTGTACGAAGACGAGCCTAACCTACAAACAAAGCAGGAGCCCCATCCATTCGGATGGAGCTCCTGTTTTTTCTTATTGCTTACTGCATATCCGTCTCAGAGATGGGGGTATCCAGCTCATCGGCGGGGGCGTCCGCCGTCTCGGACTGTTTGCCCTTTTTCTCCCTGCGGGGCTTTTCGCCCTTCGGGCCGCGCTTCGACTTGATGCGCTTTGCCAGCAGCAGGAGCAGCACCAGCAGGGCTGCGCCGCCGGCGCAGAAGGCCCAGACGGGGAGCTTTGCGGGGACGAAAGCCACTTCGACCTCGGTGCCGGTGGTGGTGAAGGTGGTGTAGCTGCCGAAGCTGCCCGTCTCCACCTTATGCCAGCTGCCGTCGGCCTGCTTGACGTAGACCTTGCCCTTGGCCTTGCCGGGGGTCAGATAACGGATCTGGTGGGTCTCATTGCCGTCATCGGTGAACTCCAGCAGCCACTGCTCTGTCACACCGTGGACATCGGCTGTGATGTCCTGCTGGGTGACCTGCACAGCGTTGGAACCGCCGAAGAAGCCGTCCACGAAGAAGACGGGGCGTCCGTTCTCGCGGGTGACGCTGCTGCTCAGAGACGGGATGTAGGGCGTGTACTCCACATTGACCACAGTGTCGGTGTGGAGCTGGTCGAGGACGGGTGTGCTCCACTCGGCGTAGCAGCCATTCTTCTGGGGGATCTCGGGGTAGTCGGCCAGAGTGAAAGACGCACCGTAGTCAAAGCTGATCTTCTTGATGATGTGGCCGTCGGCCTTGAAGGTCAGGGTCAGCTTGCGGAAAGAGTCCGGCACATTCTCCTGAGCCAGCAGGGTCTCATAAGTGACCGGCTCTGCCTGACCGACGCGGCTCAGGCGGTCGATGCCCTGCAGATCGTCGGAGACGAAGAGGTTGCCATAGAAGCCGCCGTCCTGTCCGCCGGAGACAGCGCCCACGTACTGCCGGCCTTCCAGCACAGAGACGATGGCGCGGTTGTTGATGGCGATGAGGCTGCCGTCGGTGAGGTCGCTGTCGGTACCCTGACCGACGATGCCGCCGATGTACTTTTCACCGCTGAGGGCGCATTTTGCCCAGTTGCTGCGGAGCTTGGCGCTGGCCGCACCGGCAATGCCGCCCACCTGATTGACGCCGGTGACGTCGCCGTAGGACTCGCAGGCCGTCACAAGGCCCAGTTCCTCCTGGCCGACGATGCCGCCGACCATATCCTTCTTGGCGGTGATGCTGCCCTCGTTGATGTTGCCGATGAGTACGGCGCTGACGGTATAGGAGGTACGCAGCAGCGAAGTGCCTTCGTCCTTGTTGTCCTCCTCGGGGTCCAGCAGGTTCTCGACGCCCATGGTACCGGCGATGCCGCCCACGTTCATGTCGGCGTCGATGGTGCCGCGGTTGATGCTGTTTTCAATTTTGCCGTCGGACTGGGAAGCGATGAGGTCTTCCGACTCATCCTCGTAGATGGTCTTGCTGCCCGGGTCGCTGATCTCTTCCACGGCGTCCAGCATCAGGTTGGACACGACGCTGACCTGTGCGGTCACGGCGCGCATCTTGTCGGTCAGCTGGTTGCTGGCGGTGCGCATGGTGCTGTTGATGTCGTCCATCTTGTCGTTGATGGCGCTGACAGCATCAAAGAGGGAGTCCTTGGTGTTGGTCAGCTCTGCCGAGGGACGAGGCACCTTGATGGGGTCCTGCTGGTTGAGCCAGTGGAGAATGTCGCGGGTCTGGCCCATCATATCGGTCAGGCCGCCGAGGCCGTCCTGCATCTGGCCCAGAGCCACGGAGGTATGCGCCAGCGTTGCACTGGTGAGGGCGGCGTCGGTCTTGAGCAGGTCGAGGGAGTCGCTCAGGTCATCCATGGCGTCGCTCAGCTTGTCGGAAGCATCGCTCAGCTGATCGAGACCATCCTTGATGCTGCCGCCGCCGTTATTGCCGACCCAGTCCTTGATGTTGTCCATGATACCGTCGGTGACGCCGCCCATGCCGTCCAGAGCGTCAGAGGCTTTGGTCAGAGCCGCAGCCAGCTCGGGATGGTCGGAGGCCGAGACGGACTTGGCAGCGCTGCCCACGATGCCGCCCATCTGGGTGGCAATGGTAGAGATGGTGCCGATGGCACTTGCGATTTGGGAAGTAGCACGGGCAATGTCACTGTCGTTGGACAGGAGGGACGCCGTGCGCAGCAGGCCCATGCCTGCGGTGACGGCCTTCATTGCCGGGGCCATGCCGCTGCCCAGCGTGAAGACGCTGGCCACGGAGTTGGCCACTTTCAGCAGCTCGATACCATTCTTGAGGTACTTATCCGACTTCTTCTCGGCAGAGAGAGAGTCGTAGCCGGTCAGGATGGTGGAGATCGCCTGCGAGGCAGCGCTGTCATCGCCGGTATCGACAGACTCCAACAGCTGTTTGATACCCTCAGAGATAGCCGACATACCGTCACGGCCATCCTCGGCCGCGTCGCTCACCTTGTCCAGACCCTTGCTGGTCTTGCTGAGGGCGTTGGATGCCATCAGCATCTCAGCGGCCATCTCGCGCATGGCCCACTTGAGGTTTCCGGTGGCGTCGGTCAGCTTGGTCATGGCATCTTCGCCGGTGTCCATGACGGGTTCGAGTTTGGTGAGGGTATCGGCCAGCAGAGTGGAGGCGCGGTCGATCTCGTCGGCCACCTCGTCGCCGTAGTCGCTGGCCTGGTCGTCCAACTGACGGGCCGCTGCAATGGCGGTGTCCATCTGGCTGGTCATGGCGCTGAAGGAGTTGGAGATGCTGGTGGTGGAGTTCTCGACGACGCCGGTGGTGTCATCGACAAGGCCGCGCAGGACCTCCAGCTCCGAACGGAGACGCTTGATGGTGTCCTTGGAGAGGTCGAGTTCGCGATAGGGTTCCGCCTGACCGGCAATGCCTCCCACGTCCTTGCGGCCCAGAACACGGCCCTGGTTGACACAGCCGGATACGAGGCCGTCGGTGCGGCCCACGATGCCGCCCACATTGTAGCCAACATGCTCGTAGCCGATGGTGCCGGTGTTGACGCTGGTCAGGATCATGCCGGAGGAGCGGCCTGCGATGCCGCCGGTGTCGGTGGCGACGTTGGTGACGGAATTGGTGGCGTCGTCAGCAGCGGCGGCCATCTTGTTGTTGATGTAGTCCACCATCTTGGCGGTGAAGCCGTCGGTGTCGAGAGAGGCTTCCGGATATTCGGTGTTGATGCTGCCCACATTGGTGCAGCCGGTGATGGCACCGAGGTTGTAGCCTGCGATGCCGCCGGTGGAAGATTTGCCGGTGACGATGGCGCGGGCCGTGCTGTGGTCGATGGTGCCTTCGGACTCGTTGCGGCCCACGATGCCGCCCACCTCGCTGTCGCCGGTGACGACGCCGGTGAACTGGCAGTTGATGAGGGTACCGTGGTTGATGCCTACGATGCCGCCGGTGGTGGTGTCGGCAGAGTCAGAGACAGACACGACACCGCGGACGCTCAGGGACTCGATGGAGCCCTGTTCCTCCACGATGCCGAAGAGGCCCGCCGGGGAATACTGGCCCGTAATGGTCAGGTCCGAGATGGTGTGGCCGCTGCCCTTGAACTGTCCGCTGAAGGACGGGATGGGCTCCCACAGCATCCCCTCGAGGGAGAGGTCTTTCTGCAAAATAACCGTCTTTCCCACCGACCACTGGTCGTAGGCACAGTTTCTGGCCAGCGAGAGCAGGTCCGAGACGCTGTTGATGTAAATGGTATCGCCGTCGTCGGACGCGAACACCGGCAGTGCGATGCTCAGCGCCAGCACAGCGGCCAGAAGCGCAGCCGTCAGGCGGCGCAGCAGATGGTTACTGGTCCTCATTCTGCACCTCCTGTTTTTCGTTGTCGTCCAGTTCCTGAGAGACGTTGCCCGAGATGACGGTCAGCTGGACGTCGCCGTCCACGATGGCGTTCATCGTACCGGCCACAGAGCCGTGGATCTCGCCCTGCACGATGCCGTTGACCCGCATACGGCCATTGCCGCTGCTGCGGGCCACCAGCTTCGGCACGGCAAAGGAGGTACGGTCCACGATGCGGGTGCCGATGAGCAGGATCTGGGGCAGAACGAAGAGGACGAGGAGGATGGAGATGATGGTGCCTCGGCCCAGACACTGGCCGATGCCCACGATGCAGGCGTCGGAAGTCATCTGGCCGATGAGGATGCCGGACACGGTCATGATGGTGCCGGAAGTCAGGATGGTCGGGAACGCGAAGTTGATGGTCTCGATCATGGCCTGCTTGTGCTCCATCTTATCCTTCAGCTCGTTGAAACGGGTAGCGATGACGATCGCGTAGTCGATGTTCGCGCCCATCTGGATGGAGCTGACGATGAGGTAGCCCATGAAGTAGAGGTTGGTCCCCATGAAATACGGGAACGAGAAGTTGATCCAGATAGCGCCCTGAATGACCACGATGAGCAGGATGGGCATACCGACGGACTGGAAGGTGAACAGCAGCACCAGCAGGACGATGAAGATGGACACGACGTTGACGACGACATTATCGATGGCGAAGGACTTCTGGAAATCGTACTCGTTGGTGGCGTCACCGGCCATGTAGAGCTCGCCGTCCGGGTAATACTTCCGGGCGATGGAGCGGATGGTGTCGGTGAACTCATAAGTAGTCCGGCCGGGTTCCAGAGAGGGGCTCAGGTAGATGAGGACGCGGTTGTAGTCGTCGCCCTGCAGCTGGGCCAGTGCGCTCTCCATCTGGTCGCGGGCGTCGTGGAGGTCGTCCAGGTCTTCCTGAGAGAGGGAGACGATGCCGGTGTCGGCCTCGTCGCAGACGTAGAGGAACATATCCACCAGCGGCACTTTATAGGAGGCGAAGTTGCCGATGATCTGGCCGTACTCCTCGTTCTCGATGGCGTAGGCGGTGTAGATCATCTGGGCGGCCTCGTAGTCAAGGTCGGCCATCTCGGAGAACTGGCGGGCGGTGAGCTTGTCTTCCAGCATATAGCCGTCCTGGGCCTCAATGTTGGACAGACCCTTGGTGGAGTCTATTTCATCATAGCTTTCCAGCTCCTCCAGCATCTTTTTCTCGATGCTGTAATCGTCGTTCTTGGGGTAGACGAGTGCTACGAGGTTCGACTTGGTGAAGTTTTCTTCGATCATCTGGTCCGCGATGAGGGATTCGTTCATCTTCGGCACCTTGATGACATCGTAGCCGTAGGCGTAGGGACAAAGGTTCGAGAAGTGGTAACCGATGAGGATGACCACCAGAAAGATGACAGGGATGACCTTGCGGGTGCGCCATGCAAAGCGGCCCACGAAGGGGATCTCCGGCACGAAGTTCCTGTGCTTGGTCTTATCCATGTAGGGTCCGAAGAGCATCAGCAGGCCGGGCATGACCACGAACACCGAGAGCATCGCAAAGAGGATGGACTTGATGAGGCAGACGGCCATATCGGAGCCGATGCGGAACTGCATGAACAGCATAGCCACAAGGCCGCCGACGGTGGTCAGGGAGCTGGAGCTGATCTCGGGGATGCTCTTGCTCAGGGACTCGATGACGGCCTCCTTCAGAGGCATGGTCTGGTGTTCTTCCTTGAAGTGGTTGCAGAAGATGATAGCGTAGTCCAGCGACAGCGCCAGCTGCAGGATGTTCGTGACCGAGTTGGACACGAAGGAGATGGTGCCCAGCATGAAGTTTGTACCCATGTTCAGGATCATGCCCACCACGAAGGTGAGGATGAGGACAGGCACCTCGGCGTAGGTCTGGGACGTCAGGAGCAGGACGATGACGATGATGACGGCAACGTACACCATGATGACCCGCACCTCGGCATCAATGGTCTCCTGCTGGGTGTTGCCCAGCGAGGTGGAGACATAGATGTCGTAGTCGGCGAGGTATTCCTTCACCCGATCAAGGGCCTCGAGGCACTGGTCATCGTCCTCGGGGTAGTCGAAGGTGATGGAGTAAAGGGCCGACACCGCGTCCTTATTATAATGGTCGGTCGTGTCGTCGTAGTCCAGCATCTGGACGCCCTTGAGCTCGGTGAGCCGATCGGAAAGCTCATCGGCCTCAGCGGGCGTGATGTTGGCCACCATGACATCGGCAGAGCCGTAGGTCGTGAACTGCTCGTCCATGATGTCAAGGCCCATGCGGGTCTCCGAGGTCTTGGGCAGGTAGGTGGTCATGTCGGTCTCGACCTTGACCCACCGCACCGAGAACACCGTGAAGATGGCAGCCAGAATGACAAACAGGAACACAAGGTTGCGGCGTTCCACGATCTGGCGCGCAAGCTTGTGCATGAAGTCTATCTGTGGTTTTTCGTGTTCGTTCAAAGCGTCCGTCCTCCTTTGTCGTGATTTTTTTGCAGTTTCATCCCCGGGGATGGGCTGCGCAGTCGTCTCATAAACAACCTCCGTCCGATAAACTACATTTGGTGATTTTGTGAAAATTCGAAGGGAAATATTTGTACAAATGATATAATAGAGCGCTGCCCATCAAAAAGCAAGCGGCAAAACCGCGCGAATGATAAAATTTGCTTGTTCTTAGCCAAGGCGCAGCTTGCCTTTTAACCTCTCCGTCACGGCTTACGCCGTGCCACCTCCCCTAACGAGGGGAGGCTTTGGCATTTCGGTAAACTTTCCCTCTTCGCCAGAGGCTCCCCTCGCTAGGGGAGCTGTCGAGCGATAGCGAGACTGAGAGGTTTATTTTCTTCTCTTTCGCCGCGGCCCCGCATTGACGTAGCCGAACACTGTGCCGCAGACGCCGCCGACGATGTGCATGAAGTTGGCCACGTTGTCCCGCACAAAGATGATGTCATAGATCTGCTGGCCCAGATAGAGCGCCGCCACCAGCAGCATGGTGACGGGGATGCCGCCCGAGAAGCCGGACAGGGATGCCAGCATGATGAGCATGAATACGATGCCCGACGCGCCCAGCAGCGCCGTGCGGGGGAACAACGCACACTGCAGAATGCCCGAGATGAGGGCCGTGAGCAGGATGCCTTTGAGCAGGGGCAGGCTGCCGTACTTTTCTTCCATCGGCGGGCCGACGACGAGGAGAAGCAGCATATTATTCAGGAAATGGTCCCAGCTGCCGTGGCCCAGCACATGGCCGAAGAGCCGGATGTAAAACAGCGGGTCTTTCAGCGAGGAACGGTAGACGCTGAACAGATGGGTGGTCGTCCAGCCGCCGGTGTACTGACCCAGGAACAGCACCCCCAGTGAGAGGAGGAAAAATGTCAGGATGACCGGCGAATTGTACTGCACAGACAGCGTGAATTTGGGTCGTTTCGTAGTTGTTTCCTTCTTTCCCGGCCCGTCCGGGGCCGCAGTATGAGTGATACGACCATCATATCATAATCTTCAAGGTTTTTCCACAACTTTCGTCGGTTCAACCCCGGGTCTGCTCCCAATAGGCTCCCATGCTCTGGCCGGGCTGGTCGGTGACTTCGTCGCTGAGGTAGTCCGCGAGGCCCACGGCGGCAGGCTGCCAGCTGCGGGCTGCCTCTACCGTGGGGTACTCCACCTCGGCGTACCAGAACTCCGTCGGCTGGCCCTCGTCCACATGATTCACTTCCAGCACCGCACCGTCCGGCAGCAGGTAGCTGCGGCGGAGCTTCGGGATAAGGGGCCTGCCGATGATCTTGGTTTCCAGTTCATTGAAAAGTTCGGGGGCGATGTCCCGCTCGATCTCTTCCCTCGCCAGCCCGCCGCCCGACTTGAAGCAGAGGACGTAGTGGGTCTTGCCTCCCGTCAGGGCCTCTTCCCGGATGCGGACGGTGGGCCGCACGCTGATGTAGCCCTGCCGCATGGCAAACTCCTCTTTCAGCGGCAGTCCCTCCGGCCAGCCGTTCACCATCCACTTGCGCTCGATCTCCATGATGTTTTCCTTCCTTTCGGTGGTTTTTGTATTTATTCTAACATATTTTTATGGTATTATAAATGGTGAGTTAGCCCTCTCAGTCTCGCATTCGCTCGCCAGCTCCCCCAAGGGGGGAGCCTCTGGCGAAGAGGGAAAGTTTACCGAAATGCCAAAGCCTCCCCTCGTTAGGGGAGGTGGCACGGCGTCAGCCGTGACGGAGAGGTTCATCCTCAATTATTAAGGAGCAACCATGAAATCAGAACGCAGCTATCCTATTTATAAGGTAAACAAAAAAGCTGAGGCCAGCCTCGTGGGCGGGCATCCGTGGGTGTACGAGAACGACATCCTCGAGTTCCCGGAGACAGAGCCTGAGAACGGAACCCTCGCCGACGTGGTGAGCCCGAAGGGCGCTTACCTCGGCACCGGCTTCGTCTCTCTCAAGAGCAAGATCCGCGTCCGCCTCATCTCCCGCAACGCCAACGATACCTTCGACGCCAGATTCTGGCGCCGCCGCGTCGAGTACGCCTGGGCCTACCGCAAGACCGTCCTCGAGCCTGCCGACCTCTCGGCCTGCCGGGTCATCTTCGGCGAGGCCGACCAGTTCCCCGGCCTGACCGTGGACCGCTTCAACAACATCCTCGTCACCCAGACCCTCAGCGTCGGCATGGAGAAGCTGAAGCCTGTCCTCTTCCCCCTCCTCGCCGAAGTGCTGCGGGCCGACGGCCAGACCATCGACGGCATCTACGAGCGGAACGACGAAGCTCTGCGGGCCAAAGAGGGCCTCGAGCAGAGCAAGGGCTGGTTCGAGCTGCCGGGTGAGAGCCACCCCGCCTCCACCCAGACCGAGATCTGCGAGAACGGCGTCTACTACCACGTCGATTTCGAGAACGGCCAGAAGACCGGCTTCTTCCTCGACCAGAAGTACAACCGCCGGGCAGTCGCCCGCCTCGCCGCCGGCCACACCGTGCTGGACTGCTTCACCCACACCGGCAGCTTTGCCCTCAACGCAGCCAGCGGCGGCGCAGCCCGGGTCACGGCAGCGGATATCAGCGCCGACGCCATCGCCATGGCCCAGCGGAACGCGGAGCGCAACGGCCTGACCAACATGGATTTCCTCTGCGAGGACACCTTCGAGCTTCTGCCCCGCCTCGAAAAAGAAGGCCACCCCTACGATTTCATCATCCTCGACCCGCCGGCCTTCACCAAAGCCCGCCGCACGGTGGAAAACGCCATGCGGGGCTACAAGGAGATCAACTACCGGGCCATGAAGCTCCTGCCCCGGGGCGGCTACCTCGCCACGGCAAGCTGCTCTCATTTTGCCACCGAGGAGCTGTTCATCAGGATGCTGCGCTCCGCCGCAAAGGACGCTCACCGCCAGCTGCGCCAGATCGAAGTGCGCCAGCAGGCCCCCGACCACCCCATCCTCTGGGGCGTGCCGGAGACGAACTATCTGAAGTTTTTCCTGTTTCAGGTGATTTAACCTCTCCGTCACGCCTACGGCGTGCCACTGCCCGGGTTGCGGCACCCAGCATCCGCAGCGCTTTGCTTGCGTCTT
>ERZ791737.693-NODE-693-length-22787-cov-15.973561_pt1 | contig 22787 bp, 15 predicted proteins | sample MGYA00510042_ERZ791737 | MGnify/ENA primary metagenome ERZ791737 (study PRJEB30046, sample SAMN00791965) | human gut metagenome | study: EMG produced TPA metagenomics assembly of the A metagenome-wide association study of gut microbiota in type 2... | reverse complement strand
TCTATTTTATTTAGCATTCCTTTTATAACTATAAATTTTAACCAGAATTCATAATTTTTTCTTTTACAATCATTATTTTTTATCATATTTTCATCTATACCGTCATATTCACAATGTAGATTTTTATTATATATTTCATTATATTTTTCTACATTATATTTTAAATCTTCATTGACTATTTTATTTAATCTATTAAATTCAATTCTTTGTTTATTATTATCTAATAACTCTCTATTATGATGATTAAATATTGCCGTAGCTAAAACCCTTATATCTTCATCGTCAAATCCAAATTCTTTTTGTAAATTATCAATATCTATAAAGCAACAACTCAATACGCCATGCGGTATATCTCTTATATTTAATTGATTATATAAATCGTTTAGTTCTTTATTAATCGGATAATCTTTTTGTATATATTCTTGGAATTTATAATTCATTTTACCTAAATCATGTAATTTGCATGCTATTTCTATCAAATTTAATTCTTTATCATTAAATTTATTTGAGTAATTTTTTTTATTTTTGAAATAGTCAAATAATTCTAAAAGTTTATTTGTATGCTCTTCTATGCTTGCAGTATTAATCTTTTTCTTATCAGATTTAGCTATATATTTTTTCATGCTAAAAATACTCCTAAACCTTCGTCCTCGCCCGTTCCTTTTTCCACAAAAACGCCTTTATTAAATTTTATACGACTTTCGCTCGGTCTCATATATTTAACATTTATTTTGCCATTTTCTTTTTCCCATTTTCTTATGCCATTTTCGTCTATATAGAATTTTTTATTAATTAAATATCTTGTTCCAGATTCCAATATATCGTCTTCTTCATTAAGATATATTACGGGTATATAAGCGCTATTTCTTAATTCGATTTTTCTCGGAGCTTCCACAATATCAATTAATTCTACAGAGTTTATAATTAAAATATCTTCATGTCGCCCCAAAGACGGATAAATTTCTGGTTTATTTAATTTATCGCATATATCTTTTAAAAGTTTCTCATCTTCCGTATATATATGAATTATAAGAAATAAATCTATCAAAAGCTCTACGCTTCCAACGCCACTAAAAGAAGCGTCTTTTAAACTGCTTTCTTTTTTATTAAAACTATATTTAGTAAATAATCCATAATGAGAATTGGCACTTTCCCCTTGAACGCTAATATACATTTCTTTATATTTATCAAAACCGCATACTTTATGTATCATTCCAATAATGGAAGAATACGGAGGCAAAGGATACGACTGCCATATTTCATTAAACCCTTGCCTCTTATAATTAATCATATTTTGAAAGCATTTTATTTTAATTGCTTGCATAATAATTATTAACCTCTTCTCTTAATTTATTAAAAAAGTTAACTATACTTTCAGATTTTAACTCGCTTTTTATTTCGTTTCTATTAGAAAATTTTTCTAATAAACATCCGATATAAGTTTTTCCCATATCTTTACTATTAATTGAATCTAATATTTCCTTTATTAAAGAAATATTTAATTTTTTATATTCGCTTAATTCTAATCTATTTGCAAAGAAAGGATTTTTTATATTATAAATTCCGCCTATAGCAAAAATCGGATTCATATTTTTTGAGTCCGCTTTTATTTCTCTATGCAAAAATTCTATTCCTTCCAATAATTTTATTATTCTATCTTTGCATTCTTGTATATTATCTTTTTGTAAATTTATACCGTCATTTTCATCAACGCCTACCAAATCTAAATCAACCGTTACGGTATAAGCATAATATGATTTATGTATTTCAGCATTATACGGAAGCAACCCTTTTTTATCTGGAGTCCTATTCGCTAAAGATAAATTAGTCCCAAATTCCATATCTCCGCTATAGTTTTCTAAAGATATTGCATTACTAAATCTTACAACCGCTGCTCTTATTTTTTGTTCTCCTTTTTTGTTTTCGCCTTCATCTTCAGTTCCTTTTTTGTCTTTATTTTTACTTTTAGTTTTCATATAACCAAATAAATCTATTTCGGGCGATTCTTTTATATTGCTATCCCAAGTATATTGTGCTACCTTACCTTGAGCCGCTGTTTCGGTATTAAGCCAACCTAAATTATTCTTTAAGCTAAATATTAAAGCCTGCCTTGATATATAGGTATATGAATTACCGTCCGCTCTGCTTATCCTTTTTAATGCAGATACATTTCCATAGCCTTCGCCATAGTTTGCGCTGTCCGCCTCAAAAATAATACTTAAAGTTAATCCTTTATTTTCCATGATTATTCTCCTTTTGATTTTATTCTTTTTAATTATTATTTAATTTATTTATCATCTTTATCTTTTTTATTATATGCTCCGTTAAAACCAGCTAAATAAGAATATCCTAAATCTTTAAAAATATTATTACTTTCTCTCATATCCATAATTATGTTAGGTATATTTTTACCTAACGCTATATATGTATGAAATAAAATATCTCTAAAAAGATTAAAATTGCAAGTCTGAACGGAGTTAACAAGTTTAAAACTCATTCCCTTTATTTTATCCGTAACTTCTTGCGAATAGACTTCTTCTTCTATACTTTCTGCTATATACATTCTCAATATAAACCCTTGCTTGCATGCTTCTTCGCCCTTTTGAATCATATCATTCATATTTTTATCTCCTTTTGTAAATATTGAATTTTTTACTATTTGTATTTTTAAAATCAAATATAATGCTTTTATTATATCATTAAATTTTATTTTATCAGGATATTTTGCCACATACATTTTATATAATAAATTATATTGATTAACATTTCTAAAAATATTTTCTACACATTCATTAAAAGCATCTAATGAAGTTTTATTATCAAACGAACATTTAATATTATTATAATATAATTTTCTTAAATATATTTCAGACGCTTTAAGAATATACAAAACATTTTTATCAATATTTTTTATTACATATCTATTCTTTTTATCCTTTTTATTTTTTCTCTCGCTTATTACAAATTCTATTCCTTCTATTTCTTTCTCATTTTTTTCTATTTTATTTTGAATATAAGTATTAAAATAGTTTAAATTGTCTCCTTTTAAATTTAATAATTTGTCTTCATATTTTTTGTTTTCGTCTATTAAAAAATTTATACTATCATTTTTATTAATAAAGATAAAAGAGTTTTTTGTATTAATAAACCCAATAGGAACGCATGCATAAATAAAAGCGCATAATGGACATATACGCACATCTGGATTATGATTCCAAAATTGAGAACTCTTTCCTTCAAGGTCTTGAGTTAATCCATTAATAAATGAAGTGCTGTAAGGCTTTGTTTTCAATTCTTTTTCACTATTTGAATTCTCTTTTTTCTTTTGCCCTAAAGATTCGTAAACATAATTGTCATATATTGGATTTGAACATATAAAACAGTAATCTTCAATTTCTTTATCACTTTTATCTAATGCAATTTTCTTTATAGAATCTGTAAAATATTTTTCTATAATATCGGTTAATTTATAATCCGAAGTATTTGCATAATCTAAAAATGCAAATTGTCCCCAAAATGCCGTTATTTTTCCAGAAACGCTATTAAAGTCTAATATAGAACTTAATTTTTTATTCTTTTTTATATCATTTAGCATTATTTTAACTCTCTCGATTCTATCATCATAAGATAATTTAATTAATTCTGCTTCATAATCATATTTCTTTGACAATCCTATTTTTTTTATTGCCTGTCTATATTTACCTCCTTTAATTTTTGTATTGTCTTTTTTATTAGGTTCATATTCTTTAGCAATTTTTTCAATTTCTTTTTTGCATGATTTTTCATCTTTAATATTTTCAAAAAAAGTATCGCTTTTAAATTTATTACAAATTGCATCAATATATGCTTGAGCTAAATTAAAATTTTTAAGGAATTCTTTTTTAATAGACAAGTCTTGCCCATTAATAATATAATCTTTATCTATTTCCGCTTTTGAATTTTCTAAAACTTGAATAAACCCAACAATTCCCGCATTATAAAGAAAAGTATCAAGGCTTACTTTAAAATATCCGTTATCGTCAATAGATAATTTTTTATTTTCTTTAATAGATTTTTTACTCGCCATAAAATTAACCTTCCTCGCTTTTTAATTCTTCTATTACTTCAAACATTCCGAATCCTTCGCTTCGTCTGCTGCCGATTCCCGTTTTATATAATATATTCAAAAGTTCGCTATCGCCTTCTAATATATATTCTCCTATTGAAGAATTAATTAAAATATTCTTAAAACTAACGACTGTTTTTCTTGCCAAATTATTATAAGGCTTTAATTTTATATTTGAATTTACGCCGTTTAATTTTAAATCTTTAATTAATCTTGTAACGGAATAATTAATCTGTTCGTTAAAATCGCTATCGTTAAAATCAAAATAAATATCTGCTCCCTTTCGTTTTTTATTAATCGTTATTTCTTTATGATTTCTTAAAACTAAAGGACTTAAAAATTTTATGCGAACTCTGTTAGACATTATATTTTTTTCGTTTACCATAGTTATATTTTTTAATTCCATTTTATTATTTTTAAGCGGATAAAAATATTTTTCATTTTCTTTATTATCGATTTTCTTATTTATCATTGAATTAAACGAATTATAAAATTCTATAAATTGTTTATTATCGTATATCGAAAAAAGAACATTGAAATAATTTCTATCAAGCTCTATTTTCTCTTTCTCTATTTTTGGTTTTGGCAAATAAACTGAAAAAGTAAAAAATTTCACTGTCGGTTTTTCGCCGTATATTTCTTTATAACTTTCATTAAAATTCTTTTCCAAATTATTTTTTATAAAACTTAAAATTAATATTCTATAATCTTTAGGGATTATATTATTTTCAAGCTCGAAATGTAATTTTATTCTCATAATTTATTCCAACTATTACTAATAATTTTATATAGTATATTTTAACATTATTATTTTAATTGTCAATAAGAAATATGATAATTTTGGAGATTTAATATTTGTAGTTATTATTTAATCAAACTTGAAAAATCAAGCATATTTTTAAATATTTTATCAACCAAAGAAAGCAAAGCGATTCTATTATTTTTTAATTTTTCGTCATCTACCATAACCATAATCTCTTTAAAGAAGTTATCTAAAGGTTCGTATAAACTTGAAAGCATTGAAAAAGTTTTTTGATATTCTTTATTTTCTATAAGTTTTTTTATTTGAGTTTCTTTTTCTTTATAGATTTTATATAATTCTATCTCCGCTTTTTCTTCTAAAATAGATTCTTCAAAAATTAATGTATTTGAAGTCTTTATAATATTTTTTACTCTCTTAAATACAAGTAAAAGATTTGAAAATAATTCTTCGTTTTTCTTTCTGAATTCGTCTATTGCCGAAATTTTTAAATAAGCGTCATATATATCGTCAATTTCGGTTGAAAGAACTCCCGAAATAGAATCTTTAGAAAAATGCAAATCGTTTTCAAAGCGAGATTTAAAAAAGTCGAATATATCATTAATCAAATTTTCGCTTTTATTATTTTTCGATTCTTTAGGCATAGAGTTAATTGTCACTTCGATTAATTTTTTCAAACTCAAATGTTTTTGTGATTTAACTAAAATATTTATTATTCCAAGCGCTTGTCTTCTTAAAGCGTTAGGGTCCTGCGAACCAGTAGGAATATCGCCGACATAAAAACCAGCGACTATATTATCAATTTTATCTAAAATTGCAATCGCTTTTCCCGTATCGTTTGAAGGAATATCGTCATTTGCAAATAAAGGTTTATATTGTTCTTTAATCGCAGTCGCTATATTTTCGCCTAATCCCATTTCTTTTGCAAAATAAGAACCCATTATTCCTTGAAGTTCAGGAAATTGATAAACCATATTGCTAACCAAATCGGCTTTCATATATTTTATTGCTTTTAAAATATTATCTTTATTTTCGTTATAATTTAAAGCCTCAATTAAACTTGCAGCGTTTTTCTCAAGCCTATTAACTTTATCCGCAACGCTTCCTAATTCTTTTCTAAACATTAACATTGCAAGACGAGTATTCATTTCGTCCATTCCTTTTTTAATATCTTCTTGATACAAAAATCTTCCGTCTGAAAGTCTCGCCGTCAAAACTCTAATATTTCCCGCAATTATTTGAGGAGTTTTTGGCTGATTTGCCGTTATAACAAATATATTAGTCAAATCTCCGTTTTTATTATTATTTTTAATTAATGGAAAATATTTTTGATGCTCAATCATTTCGCTAGTTAAAACTTCTTTAGGAACTTCCAAAAATTTAGAATCAAACTCCGCCGTTAATAAATAAGGTTCTTCAACCAAATCGACTACAATCTCGGAAACTTTATTTTTTGAAACCGCTTCAAAATTATTTTCTTTTTCTATTTTTTCAAGTTGATTTATTATATTTTCTAATCTTTTTTCTCTTGAAACTATAACATGTTTTTTTAATAAAATTTCTTCGTAATCTTTCGGATTATTTATTTCTACAAATTCGGGCGATAATAATCTATGTCCTGTGATTTTATTATTAGTTTCAATTCCCGCGATTTTAGTTTTTATAATTTCGTTTCCAAATAATGCCACAATATTTCTTATTGGACGAACAAAAGCAAAATCTTTATCGCCCCAACGCATTTTCTTTTTAAAATCTATGCTCGCTATTATATTTTCTAAATTCTCTTCAAATAATTTTTTTGTTTCAATTCCTTTTTTTTCTTTTTTGACATAAATATATTTTTTGCCGTTTAGTTCTTTTAAGTAAGGTTTGTCAAAAGATTCTTTTTCGTCAATATCTTTTATATTTTTAATTTCAATATTATTCGATTTTAAAAATCCTTCTCCCGCTTTTGTTAAAACTCCGTCTTTAATAGCGCTTTCAAGCAAAGGACCTTTTGATTCTATAATATCGTCTTTTGATTTTTCTTCAGCTTCTTCTACTAAAATAGACAATCTTCTTGGAGTCGTAAAAGAAGTTATCGATTTAAAATTAAGTCCATTATTTTTTAATGTATTTTCAATAATTTTTTTAAAACTCAAACTTGCAGGATATGCGAAATCCGCGGGTATTTCTTCAACTAAAATTTCAATTAATAAATCTTTCATTTTTATTCCTTATAATAAAAAATAATAGATTATATTTTATATTTGTAATATAAAAAACTCAATATAATAAATCTGTATCATTTAGAAATATATATTTTTAATATAATATAACAATTTTTTATTTTGGTCTAATTTCCAATATAATAAATGATTGAAAATAATAAAAAATATAATATAATAATCTTTATCGGAGTAAATTATGATAAAACATATAACTAAAGAAAAAACAAAACTTTTTGAAATACTTGCATTTATACTTTTAATAGGAATAAGTTTAGGTTCGCCGATTGTAGTTCATTATTTCGGATTAAAAGGAACTGAATTTTTGCCAATATTTTTCGCTTTATCTTTAGCTTCTTATATTTTAAATCCGCTTTCGCTTATAACTCTTGCAATAATCTCGCCTTTAATTAATTCGATAATAACGGGAATGCCTCAAGTTCCGATATTATATTTTTTAATATTTGAAGGTTTTACTTTTTCGGTTTTAATTTCTTTACTTAAAAATAAATTTTCTTTTTGTATATTAGCGCCTTTATCTTTTATAATTGCAAGATTATCTTCTATTTTGCTTGTATTTTTATTAAAGTTAAATATTGAAATTTGGTTTAACGGATTTTTAAAAGGGTATAAAGGAATTATAGTTAATTCTTTATTTGCCATTTTAATTTATTTAATATTCAAAGATAAGAGAAATTAATATTATATATAAAATATTTTATATTGACGATATTAAAGTTTCCGCTCTTGGCGATTTGGATAAAGATTTGGGAGACGAATTAAGAGCTTTCAAAAGAAAAGAGATTAATTTTCCTAAAAAAATTTTAAATGCGTTTATTGATTATTATAAATATTCAAATTTAAAATCCGAAATTTTATTATTTATTCCTTCAAATAAAAATAATAATATAATGAATTTTTTCGCGGATAATGTTTCAAAAGAATTAAATATAAAAAAAGAAAATGCGCTAATTTTTAATAATGAAGTAAAAGAGCAAAAATATTTGGAAACTTTTAAAGAGAGAGAAGAAAATATAAAAAACGCTTTTAATATAATTTCGCCCGAAAAACTTATAAATAAAAAAATTCTTTTAATAGACGATGTTTTTGCTTCGGGTTTTACATTAAAAGAAGCGATAAAATTATTAAAAGAAAATAATATTAAAAATATCGAGTGCATAGTTTTTTGTTATAGAAATCATATTTTTTTATAATTAATAATTTAAAATTAAGGATTTAAAATAAATATGGCAGAGCTTTTAAACCCTGCGCATCTCTAATATAATGAAAAAGCATTATTTTATTATTTATAAGACTTTTCCAATATCGTTAATATATCCTCATCGCTAAAATTATGCGGGTCCGTTTCGTATAATCCTCCCATAGCGAATTTTGAATTTTTAGCTATATCGGGCAACTCTTCTTTTTTTATTCCATAATCGGAAAGTTTTATATTATCGACTTTGCAGGCTTTTTGAAGTTCAACTAAAGCATCGACAAAATCCATAGGTTTTGAAGCGTCTTTTTTGCCTAAAGCTTTAGCCATATCTATCATTTTTTCATCGCAATCATGAGAGTTTGCTATTAAAGAATAATATTCTCTGCTTATGGCTATTAATCCCGCTCCATGTTCAAGTTTTGGATAATACGCGCTTAAAGCATGTTCTATAGAATGTTCTGCCGTGCAACTTGAAACACTTTCTACTATTCCAGATAAAGTATTAGCCATAGCGACATTTTCTCTCGCTTCTTCGTCCTCGCCGTTTGCAACCGCTTTTGCCAAACTTTTTCCTATAAGTTCGATTGATTTTAAGGCAAATAAATCGCTCATTTCGTTTGCAATTTTATTGATATATCCTTCAGTGCTGTGAAATAAAGCGTCAAATCCTTGATAAGCCGTTAATTTTGACGGAACGGTTTTCATAAGTTCAGGGTCTACTATAGACAAAAACGGATAAGTTTTATCGTATCCAAAACCTATTTTTTCTTTTCCGTTTGTTATAACTGTCCAAGGGTCCGCTTCCGTTCCAGTTCCAGCGGTAGTCGTAATAGCCACAACGGGAAGAGGGTCGTTAGGTATTGCTTTTCCTTTACCACTTCCCCCAAATATATAATCCCAATAATCGCCGTCATTTGTAGACATAATAGCTATTGATTTTGAAGAGTCGATACTGCTTCCTCCTCCAATTCCTATAATAAAATCGCATTTTTCTTTTTTTACTATATTTGCCGCTTCCATTACATGTTCTTTTATAGGGTTTGGAAGTATTTTATCGAATAAAACATAAGATATATTAGCTTTATCCAACTGTTCTTCTAATCTCTTTAAATAACCGAATTTTTTTATTGAAGTTCCGCCAGTTACTATTAAAGCCTTTTTGCCAGGAAGTTTATGTTTATGTAAATTATTTAAGCTTCCTTTTCCGAATATAACTCTACTTGGCATGTAAAAATTAAAATTCATTTCTATCTCCTTGAAATTAAAAAACTAATGATTAAAATTCGAAAAAATTATAATTTAATTAATAATTTTTTGCAAGTATTTAAAGTTTATTAAAAATTTATAACTAAAAATATCGAGTGCATAGTTTTTTGCTATAGAAATCATATTTTTTTATAATTATTTTGGGAACTTTTTGCCTATATATTCGTCTAATTTAAAAAAGAATTATTTTAAAGGATTAAATTATGTTAAAATATTTATCGATTATTTTATCTTCATTATTTTTGTTTTCTTGCGCTCCTGCACTTCACAGAGTTTATAAACCGCATATTAATTTTTTGCATTTTGACGGAATATTAAATTCAATAATTAAAATATTAATAATAGTCGCTTTGGTATTGCTAATAAAAAATTTATACGATAAAAATAAATCAAATAAAAAAGAATAATATAATTTAAAAGTATTTGTAGATTATGAAAAAATTTATAACGCTTATAGTAAGCAAACCGCATGCAGTAGTTGTAATTTTGGCTTCTTTATTTATTATAGGTTTTATAAGCGTATCAAGATTGGATATTAATTATTTGCCTGATATGGAAATTCCCGTTATAAGCGTAAAAACTAAATATAATAACGCTGGTCCCGAAGAAGTAGAAAAATCTATAACGAGATTAATAGAAGGAGTAGTTTCTTCGGTTAATAATGTAAAAACTATAAAGTCAAAATCTAAAGAATCGGAATCGAATATTGAAATAGAATTTAATTGGGGAACTGATTTAAGAATGGCTGCGGACGATATAAGAGAAGCGATTGATACGATTAGAAATTCTTTGCCTGACGATGCCAACAATCCTAATATATCCAAATTCTCTTCCGACACAACGCCAATAATGGAAATAGCTTTTTTCGGTTCTGATAATTTAGGACATTTATACGATTTAGTAGACAATAAAATTCTTACAAGTTTGAATCAAATAGACGGAGTCGGACAAACTGAAATAAGAGGAGGACTCAAAAGAATAGTTTGCGTGGATGTCAATTTGAATAGATTAAACGCATACTCAATTAATATAAACGATATAATGAAAGCTATTGAAAAAGATAATAAAAATATTTTCTGTGGCGAAACTTATGAAGGAGTTTATAAATACGGAATAAGAGCTACGGGAGAGTTTAAAGATATAGAAGATATTGGAGATGTGGTAGTAGAATTAAAAGATAATACATTTCCCGTTAGAGTTAGAGATTTAGCTTATGTTTATAAATCCTATGATAACGAAGCCGAAATTGTTAGAATAAACGGAAATAAAGCTTTGACTGTCGCTATAACGAAAGAGTCGGACGGAAATATAATAAAAATATCGAGAGATATTGAAAATAAACTTAAAAATATTAATTTGCCCGAAGGATTATATTATAAAATATTATTTGACAGTTCAGAGACTATAAAAAATTCAATAAAAAATGTTGCGGATGCTATTTGGCAGGGCGCTTTATTTTCTATAATAGTTCTTATGATTTATCTATGGAATATTAAAAGCGTATTCATAATAGGAATATCAATCCCTATTTCCGTAATAACAACTTTTATTCTTATGTATTTTTTCGATATAACTATAAATATAATTTCGCTTTCGGGTTTGGTGCTTGGCGTTGGTATGATGGTTGATAATTCTATCGTTGTTTTAGAAAATATTTTTTATTATTCGTTAAAATATAGCAAAGAAAATAAATTAAATCTTTTAAATAATAATTATAGAATAATACAAAATTTTAAATCTGCAATTTTTGGAGCAAGCGAAGTTTCTCTTGCAATAACCGCGTCAACTTTAACTAGCGTTTGCGTATTTTTGCCTTTTTTATTCGTTAAAGGACAAATAGGGCAGATGTTTAGCGATTTATGTATGACAGTTTCAATATCGCTTTTAACTTCTTTATTTGTGGCTATAACAATAGTTCCGTTACTTGCTTCGAGATTAATTTCAGACGATTATAAAAATAATGAAAACGATAATAAAATAAATATTATATTTTCTAAAATAAAAAATTTTGTTAATAATAATATTCATAGAAATGTAGAAAAATTTTATTTGAGTCTTTTGATAATGGTTATTAAAAATAAAAAGAAAGCATTTGTTTTTATAGGTTCTTCTTTATTGTTTTCGTTGATATTATTATTAAATTTAATAGACAAAGAAGGTTATCCCGTATCTGACGAAGGAACTATAATATCGAGATTGAGATTGCCCGTAGGTTCTAGAGTGGAATTTACGGATTCTTTTATTAGTAAAATGGAAAAGAATATAGAAAATAGTTTAAGCAATAATATGGCTTATTATGAATCGAGAGTTAGAACGGGAAGAAACGAGCATCATGGAGAAGTTAGAATAAAATTAGTCGATAAAGAATACGGCAGAAAATATAAAATAAATCAATATGTCGAAACTATAAGAAATAAAGTAAATAGCTATCCTGGAAGAATAGAGCTTAATTCGGAAAATGTAGCTTTTGGAAAACCTAAAAATTATAGTTCAATTATAATCGAGCTTGTGGGAGATGATTTAGAGAGAGGATATAATCTTTCCGATTCTATTATAAAAGCCGTTTCAAAAGTGCGAGGCGTTAGAAATGTATTAATAAAAGAAGACGATTCAAATAGAAAGATTATATTTGATGTAAATAGAGATTTGATTTCAAAAATGGGAGTTAATGTAAATGAAATCGCTCATATTATAAGAACTTCTTTTAGCGGAAATGTCGCAAGTAAAATGAGATTAAAAGATTCTATTAATTTTGATGCGGATATTATAGTTAGACTTGAGAATAAAAACAGAAATAATATTTCAGGAATTAATAAAATAATGATTCCGACTCCTCATGGAATAGTACCAATATCTTCTTTGGTTAATATTAATAGAGATATGGGACCTACGGAAATAAACAGAAAAGACGAAAAAAGAATAATAGAAATAAGCGCCGATTCTTTTGGAAGACCCGTAAACAATATAGTAAGCGATATAAAAAAAGAAATTAATAATATTTATATTCCAATTGGTTTTTTGGTTAATTTTTCTGGAAACTACGAAGATATGCAAGAGGCTTTTTATCAGCTTTTAATTTCTTTAATAATGGCTTTGATTTTTGTTTATGCTATTATAGCGGCGCAATTTGAATCTTATATAATTCCTTTTGTAATATCTTTAGCCGTCCCTTTCGCTTTATTTGGAGCTTTAATATGTTTATATTTTAGCTCTAATACTTTAAATGTTTATAGCGGAATTGGTATAATAATGTTAATTGGAATAGTTGTTAATAACGGAATAGTATTGATTGATTATATGAATAAATTATTTTTGGCAAGGAATATAAGTTGGGAAGTTGCGGCTTTGGAATCTTGCAAAAGGAGAATGCGCCCCGTTCTTATGACTTCATTGACTACAATTTTAGGTTTATTTCCTATGATTATTGAAACGGGAAGCGGAAACGAAATGTATAAACCAATTTCAATTGCGGTTTGCGGAGGTTTAATATTTTCTACAATGTTTACTCTTATTATAATTCCCGCGGTTTATTCAAGTTTTAGAAATAGATTTAAAATTAAAATATATAAAGAATAAAATTTAATTCGATAATAACTATTAATATAAATTATAAAAAGGATAATTAAAATAATGAAAGGAATAATTACAATATTTTTATTAATTTTATCAAACACATTTATGACAATCGCATGGTATGGACATTTAAAATTTAATCAAATGAAAGGATTTGATAAATTAGCTCTTCCTTTGGTTATTCTTATAAGTTGGGGAATAGCTTTATTTGAATATTGTTTTCAAGTTCCTGCAAATAGAATAGGATTTTCAGAAAATGGCGGTCCATTCTCGCTTTTGCAACTTAAAGTAATACAGGAAGTTATAACTCTAACTATTTTTACGATTTTCACTATAATATTTTTCAAAACCGAAACTTTTAAACTTAATCATTTTATAGGTTTTTTATGTTTAATATTAGCCGTATTTTTTATTTTTAAGAAATAATTTTTAAAATATTTTACGATTTTATACTTCATTTTTTCAAAATTATTATTAAATTTCCATATATTTTTTACATTTATCTATGAATTAATCAGAAATTACAAAAAATATTTATAATTTATTTTTAAATATCTAATTTTTTGTATTAAATGTATTATAATTATTATTAAATTATATAAATTAAGTAAAAATAATTAAAAATTATTAAAAATAAGTGTAAAAATACTTGACATTTATTTTTAAATGGTTTATAATATAAATATATTAAACATTTAAGGAGGATTTGCTATGACAAATCGAATAAAAAAATTATTTTTAGTGATTACGGTTATATCCGTAACGAGCATAAGCGCTTTTGCTGGAGTGGTTATACAACCTTCTGGTTTGCCTAAAGCGGCGCAAGATTTTATTAAAAAGTCTTTTCCGAACGACCCTATACTTTATGCGGAACAGAACAGAAAAGATTTTGAAGTGGCATTACAAAGCGGCATAGAGATTGAATTCTTTATGAATGGCGAATGGAAAGAGATAAAATCTCCTTATCAGCCTTTACCCGCAACTTTATTGCCTAATGCCCTTTCAAACGCTCTTAAACAAAAATATCCTAAAGCGAGCATATTGAAAATTCAAAAACAATATAGCAGTTATGAGATAAGTTTGGATAATAGAAGAGAAATCTATATATCCACTAACGGAGAGGTTTTGGGAGAAAAATTAGATTAATATCTAAAAGTTGTAAAGGGGGAGTAAATATTTTTATTCCCCTTTAATTTTAATAAAACATTAGTAAAAAGCAATAAGATAGAAATTGTAATTTTGAAAAAGTTTGAATAAATATAAAATAAATATAAAATAAAAAATATTAAAAATTAAATATAACGGAGTATTATTTTGAGAAATTTTATAGAATTGATTGTAAAAAAGCCCGTTGGGGTTTGCATGGGAATGGTTGCGATAATTATTTTGGGAGTAATAAGTTTAACGAGATTGCCCGTTGACTTTCTGCCCGATATCGAGCGCCCGAATATAACCGTCCGAACGAGTTATAATAACGCGGGACCAGAAGAAGTGGAAAAATCGGTTACAAGATTGGTTGAAAATGCAATTTCAAGCGTGAATAATATAAAAACTATTACTTCTTCCTCTAAAGAAGGAGAATCTAAAGTTAAAATAGAATTTAATTGGGGAAGCGATTTGACGAGCGCGACGGCGGATATTAGAGAATCTTTAGACAGAATAAGAAAAAATTTGCCAGACGATGCCGACACTCCAACGGTTTATAAATATTCCACTGACGATATTCCCGTTATGGAAGTCTCTTTTTACGGAACGGAAAATTTATCCGCTCTTTATAATTTAGTCGATAACAATGTGGTAAATAAAATCGAGCAAGTCGGAGGAGTCGCATCCGCCGATATTAACGGAGGAATAAAATCTCAAATAAAAGTCGATGTCGATATGAATAGACTTCAGGCTTACGGACTCGATATTAACGCTATTGTCTCTACATTGGGAGAAGAAAATCAGAATTTGGCGGGAGGACAAACTTACGAAGGAGTTTATGAATATACTTTAAGAACTACGGGAGAGTTTAAAACTATAGACGATATAGGAACTGTCGTAGTCGCCTTAAAAAATAATAATACGCCAATAAAATTAAGAGATTTGGCTTACATTTACGAAGGCTATGACGAGAATATGGAAATAATCAAAGTAAACGGAACGCCCGCCGTTTCAATTTCGGTAAATAAAGAATCGGGAGCGAATATGGTTGCCGTTTCAAAAACGGTAAAAAAGCAGCTTGAAAAACTAAATTTGCCCGAAGGCATAAAATATGAAATTCTTTTTAATAATGCCGACACGGTTAATAAATCAATATCGGGAGTTTTGGATACGGCTTGGCAGGGCGGACTTTTTGCCGTAATAATTCTTATGATTTATTTATGGAATTTTAGAACAGTTTCAATAATAGCGATTTCTATTCCAATGTCGATAATAATCACTTTTACGATTATGTATTTTATGGGAGTTACATTAAATATAATTTCTTTGGCGGGACTCGTTTTAGGAATTGGAATGATGGTTGATAATTCTATAGTCGTTTTGGAGAATATATTTTTCTACAGAAACGAAGGCTACGGAAAATATTCGGCTGCGATAGAAGGAACTTATACCGTATCTCTTGCGATTTTGGCGTCAACTTTAACTACAATCGCCGTATTTTTGCCTTTTCTATTCGTTCAAGGACAAACGGGACAGATGTTTAGAGATTTATGCATTACTGTGACGGTTTCTATGATAGCTTCTCTTGGAGTCGCTTTGACTATAGTTCCAATGCTTGGAGCGAGATTAATCACGGGAAAGAAATCAAAACATTTAATTAAATACGAAGAATTTTTTAATAAACATTTTCATTCAAAAGTTAATTTCGTCTATAATAAAATACTCGCTTATTCGGTAAATCATAAAAATAGAGTTTTAATACCGACTTTAATAATAGTTTTTGCCGTTATAATCGTAGGATTAATATTTATAGGCAAAGAAGGTTTTCCAAAAGCGGACGAAGGACAATTTCAAGCAAAGGTTACAATGCCCGTTGGAACGAGAAAAGAACAAACTAAATCTTTTGTAGAAAGAATGGGTAAAGATATTGAAGAAGCTATAGGAGAAGATTTAAGCAGAATACAAACGAGAGTAAAATACGGTTCTTCTGCAAATAAGGGAGATATTCGAGTCAAATTGATAGACAAATCGGAAGGCAGAAAATATTCTACTTCAAAATATATGAGCGAGGTTAGAAAAAAATTATCGGTTTATCCCGCGAAAATTAATTTGAAATTGATTAACTCGGCAAAAATAATGGGAAATTCTTCTTCTGACGGAATAGATATAGATATTGTCGGCGAAGATTTAGACAGAGGAATAGATTTGGCTGAAAAAATTTTAGTCGCTTTGGAAGATGTGGAAGGACTTAAAGATGTTCGTTTGAGAAGAGACGATTCCAATCCAGAGCTTAATATTTCTATTAATAGAGATTTGGCTTCAAAAATGGGACTAAAAATAAAAACAATAGCAAGCTCGATTAAAACGGGTTTCGGCGGAACTACTGCTACAAGAATGACTCCAGACGGTTCTCTTCATACCGATTTGGATGTTCAAGTTCAATTGAATCAAAGAGACAGAGTGAATATTGACGATATCAAAAGAATGCTTATTCCAACCTCTCATGGAATGGTTCCAGTTTCTTCGATTGCAGATATAAAAAAGACTTTCGGACCTACGGCTATTGACAGAAAAGACAATAGCAGAATAATTACAATAACGGCTTCAGGCGAAGGAAGAGCTATGGATAGAATAATGGCGGATGTTCAATCGGCTATTAATTCAAAAGTCTTTATTCCTTCTGGCTTCAGTATAAATTATTCGGGCGATTACGAGGATATGCAAGACGCTTTCGCTCAACTCTTGCAAGCTATAATTTTAGCTTTGGTTTTAGTTTATGCGGTTATGGCGACTCAATTTGAATCTTATATTGCGCCTTTCGTTATCGCTTTGGCTATTCCTTTCGGTTTCGCGGGTTCTATTTTATTATTATTGATTTCGGGACAAAATTTAAGCGTTTATAGCGGAATAGGAATTATAGTTTTAATCGGCGTTGTAGTTAATAATGGAATTGTCTTAATAGATTATATGAATCAATTAATGCATGAAAAGAAAATAAACGGAGATAAGGCGGCATTAATTGCGGGACCAAGAAGATTGCGTCCTGTTTTAATGACTTCGCTTACTACAATATTAGGACTTTTACCTATGGCTTTGGCGAGCGGAGAAGGAAACGAAATGTATAAACCTTTATCAATAGCGTTATTAGGCGGACTTACCGTTTCGACAATGTTTACTTTGGTAATAGTTCCAACCGTTTACGCGGCTATAAGAAATAGAATTCCGCTTAAAGATTATGCCGCTAAAGATACGGCAAGTATTGAAAATAAAGCGAGTATTGAAGGCGCTTTAGGAGATATTGGAAAATAATAGATTTTTACTAAAAATATAAATTTTTGTTATTAAATAAAATAGGGAACTTTTTTAAAAGTTATTCGTCTAATAAAATATAGAAAATTATATATTGATATTTTTAATTTGAAGTTTATAATAATCGTTTATTAAATATTGTAAACTATCCTTAAATAACGGAGTTTATTGTGAGATTTTACTTATTTTTATTTTTGCTTTTTAGTTTTATTATATACGCTCAAGATAACAATTATACTAATGAAACTTTTGCAAATACAAATAATATAAAAGTAAGAATAAATTTGGAAGATGCCTTAAAAATAGCTTCCGAGAACGATAAAATGCTTAAACAATCGGAATACGATGTTAGAATAGCTCAAGCTCAAAAGGACGCTTCTTTTTCCGATTTATTTTTGCCTTCTCTTTCGGTTGGCGGAAGCGTTAATTTAGGCGAACAGCAAGAATTAGGTTCTTCGGAACTTTCTTCAAGTTCAACTACTTGGAGCGCAAACGCCACTTTATCGAAAACGCTTTTTACGGGATTTAAAAATTGGAATACGGATAAAGCTAACGATATAAATCTAAAAATGAAGAAAAACTCTTATTATGATAATGTGAAAAGCGTAGATTTAAATACAAAACTTGCATTTTATAACACTTTTATAGCTCAAGAAAATTATAAAGTTTATTTGCAATCTCAATTAAATTATAGCAATAGAATGAATTATAATTATATTCAATATAGAAATGGGCAGGTTTCAGAATACGAATATTTAAATTCAAAAGTTCAATACGAAAATACAAAACCTCAAGTTGTTACTTTAAGCAATCAATACCAAAGTTTAAAATTAACATTTATCCGACAAATAGGACTTACCAATATTGCGGATGAAGTTGAATTAATAGGAAATATTTTGGACGCTACAAATATAATAATTCCCGATATGGAATATGACGATTTGCTTACTATTATAATGAATAATAATGTAGAATTAAACAATATGGAAAATAATTTGCAAATGCTCGAATATAATAAAAAAGTTGCAAGAAGTTATTTGTGGCCCACGCTAACGGGAAACGCGACAGTCGGAGTAAGCAAAGCGGATAAATTAAGAGATTATAAAGGTTATGTTGATAGAAAAGGACAATTTAATTGGGGAGTTGGTTTTTCTCTAAATTATTATCTCGATTCTCTTCTTCCTTTTTCTTCAACTGCAAAGGCGGCGGAACAGATAGATTTGAGTATAAAACAGATGGAATTAAATTATTCGCAGTTAAGAGACACTATAGAGGTTAGCAGCAGAGATTTAATATCAACGGCTCGCTCGCAAGCATTGAATTTAGAATCGCAGGCTGAAAATGCAAGAACGGCAGCTTATGCATTACAAATGGCGGAAAGACAATATAGAGGCGGAAGTATTTCTATGCTTGAAGTGAATGATGCGGAAGTGACTTATTTGAACGCTCAACTTTCGTATTTGCAAGCTATTTACGAATATTTGTCAAGCGCTCTTCAGGTTCTTAAACTTTTAGGAATTTAGATTTACATAAATGATTTAATATTATTAATTAGGAGATTAAAAATTATGAGTTTAAAAAATAAAATTAATATTTTAGTTTTTTTCGTTTTCTTTACATTGTTATTTATATCTTGTAAGAAAAAAGAAGATTTACAAAGAAAAGAAAATCCTATAAGCGTTTTGGTTGCAGCTCCGATAAGGCAGAATCTAAACGAATATTTGGATTTGTCGGCTGAAATTAAGGCTATTAAAGAAGTTGAAATATCTTCCGATGTTCCTGGAAAAATAGCGAATATTCTTAAATATGAAGGAAGTTTTGTTAAAAAAGGAGATACTATAGCTTTAATTGACAGATTCGTAATAGGCGCAAATTATGCATACGCTCCCGCAAGAACTCCGATAGCGGGATATGTTACAACTACTTATATGGCTGTTGGCGCTTCAATAGCGGCTTCAACTCCTATTGCAAATGTTGCGGATATTAGCAAATTGGAAGTTGAAATACAAGTTCCCGAAAGGTCGATTACGGGAATAGAATTAGGACAGTCGGTATTTATAAGAGTGCCTTCTTCTCCAAATAAAGAGATTGAGGCTAAAATAACAAAGAGAGATTATGCGGTTAATCCTTCAACAAGAACTTTAATGGTTAAAGCTTTAATAGACAATAAAGATAGATTACTTTTGCCTGGAATGTTTTCCGATGTTTCTATTTTATTAAATTCTGCAAATAATGTATTCGTTATACCAAATAGCGCGGTATTTAGCGATGATTTGGGAAAAAATTATATATATGTAGTAAAAGAAGACAGCGTAGTTCCTAAAGACGGAAATATTACGGAAAGCGAAAATACTAATTCTAAATATAGAGCTTATACGAGAGAGGTAAATATATTATTTGTTTCAAAGGATAAAGTGGCTTTAAGCGGCGGACTTGAAGATGGCGAAGAAGTCGTTATGTTTGGTAGAGAATTCTTAAAAGACGGTTCTTTAGTTAATAGAATAGAAAACGACCCTACTATTATGGAATATATAACTCCTTCAGATTCTATAGAAACAAATACAATAATAACAAATGCCTCAACAAATAATAATTTGCAAGTTTCAGCAAATACGAATAATAGAGTTAATAACGATAGAACTATAAAACAAAAAAATAGTTCTACAAATCAAAATAATACTAAAAAAACAAAAAAAGAAAATGTTATTGAGACTCCGCTTATTAACAATACGAATAATTTAAGCACTAATAATATTAATAATTCTAATTCATTAAAATCGGATATAATAGAAGGAACGAATACAAATAATAATAATAACGAAGAGATTAACGAAGTTTATTCCGTAGGCGGTTAATTAGTTATAAAATAAATAATAAAAAGGAGAATATCAATGAGAAGTTTTATAGAATTAGTAGTAAAAAAGCCCGTAGCGGTTTGCATGGGTATTGTCGCTATAGTAATTTTGGGAATAGTGAGTTTATCGAGATTGCCCGTAGACTTTTTACCCGATATGGAACTTCCATTTATAAGCGTGAGGACGACTTATGATAATGCGGGACCAGAAGAGGTTGAAAAATCGGTAACGAGATTAATTGAAAGCGCCGTTTCGGGAATTAATAATGTTAAAACAATAACATCTTCCTCAAGAGAGGAAATATCGAGCGTTTTTATAGAATTTAATTGGGGAAGCGATTTAGCGAGCGCAACCGCCGATATAAGAGAGGCTTTAGACAGAATAAGAAGTTCTTTGCCAGACGACGCGGAGAGTCCAGCGGTTTATAAATTCTCTACCGATAATATCCCCGTTATGGCTATAGCTTTTTATGGCACTGAAAATTTATCGGCATTATACGATTTGGTTGACAATCAAATATTAAATAGAATAAAGCAAGTTGGCGGAGTCGCTATGGCTGAAATTTGGGGAGGACTCAAAACTCAAATTAAAGTCGATGTTGATATGAATAGACTTCAAGCTTACGGACTCGATATTAATACGATTGTATCGACATTAGCTAGAGAGAATCAAAATTTAGCGGGAGGAGAAACTTACGAAGGAGTTTATAAATATACTTTAAGAACTACGGGAGAGTTTAAAACGGTAAGCGATATTGGAACGGTTGTAGTCGCTTTAAAAGAAAATAATACTCCGATAAGATTAAGAGATATAGCGAATATTTACGAAGGCTATGACGAGAATATGGATATAGTTAAAGTAAACGGAGCGCCTGCGGTTAATATTTCTATAAATAAAGAATCGGGTGCGAATACAGTTGGAGTTTCTGACTCTATTAAAAAGCAGCTTAACAATTTGAATTTGCCCGAAGGAATCAAATACGAAATTCTTTTTAATACGGCTGATACGGTTAATAATTCTATAGCGGGAGTATTGGACGCCGCTTGGCAGGGCGGACTTTTTGCCGTAATAATTCTTATGATTTATTTATGGAAATTTAGGACAGTCGCCATAATTGCTATATCTATTCCTATGTCTATAATAGTGACTTTTACTTTAATGTATTTTATGGATATAACTTTAAATATAGTTTCGCTTTCGGGACTCGTTTTGGGAATAGGAATGATGGTAGATAATTCGATAGTTGTTTTGGAGAATATATTTTTCTATAGAAATAGCGGATACGGAAAATATTCTTCGGCAATAGACGGCACTTATACGGTAGCGCTTGCAATATCCGCGTCAACTTTAACTACAATAGCGGTATTTTTGCCTTTCTTATTCGTTGAAGGAATGACGGGACAGATGTTTAGAGATTTATGTATTACGGTTACTGTTTCTTTGCTTGCTTCTTTGGCGGTTGCCTTGACTATAGTTCCTATGCTTGGAGCAAGACTCATAACGAGTAAGAAATCAAAACATTTATACAAATTTGAAAATTTCTTTGATAAGCATTTTCATTCAAAAGTTAATAATATTTACGATAAAATATTGACTTATTCGGTAAAACATAAAAATAGAGTTTTAATTCCAATTATAAGCATAATTATGGCTATAATAGTTATAGGACTTATATTTATAGGAAAAGAAGGTTTTCCTGAAGCCGATGAAGGACAATTTCAAGCAAAAGTTACAATGCCCGTTGGAACGAGAATGGAACAAACAGGCTCTTTTATAGATAGAATGGAAAAAGATATAATAGATGTATTAGGAGACGATATGGAGAGAATACAGACGAGAGTTAGATACGGTTCTTCGGCAAACAGAGGCGAATTAAGAGTTCGATTAAGAGATAAAGAAGACGGCAGAAAAACGGAAACGGAAGAATATGTCGAGCTTGTTAGAAATAAATTGGCAGGCTATCCCGCTAGAATTAATGTAGACACAATAAGCACGACTATGGGCGGAGGAGGAGGCGACTCTGGTGGAATAGATATTGAAATAATAGGAGAAGATTTAGACAGAGCGGTAGATTTGGGAAATAATATTATAGCGGCTTTGGAAGATGTTAAAGGATTAAGAGATATTCGTTTGAAAAGAGACGATTCAAGTCCCGAGCTTAATATTTCTATAAATAGAGATTTAGCTTCAAAAATGGGATTGAATATAAGCACGGTTGCCAACTCTATTAAAACGAGTTTCGGCGGAACTACGGCGACAAGAATGACGCCAGAAGGTTCGGCTAATACAGACATCGATGTTCAAGTTCAATTAAATGAAAGAGACAGAATAAATGTAGACGATGTTA
>ERZ791737.691-NODE-691-length-22807-cov-16.927127_pt1 | contig 22807 bp, 20 predicted proteins | sample MGYA00510042_ERZ791737 | MGnify/ENA primary metagenome ERZ791737 (study PRJEB30046, sample SAMN00791965) | human gut metagenome | study: EMG produced TPA metagenomics assembly of the A metagenome-wide association study of gut microbiota in type 2... | reverse complement strand
TTACGATAAATAACAATACTGTAAATTTGTTAAGCAAAGCAAAGCAAAGCAAAGCAAAGCCATAATTGTCTTTTAAATAATAATTTTAAATTTTATATATCTCAATTTTTAAAGGCATTTAAATTTTTAAGTGTCTCAATTTTATTGCATAATTTAGTTAAAACTTTTTTAACTTCAATTACTTTCGATAGCTTATCAAGGAAAATAAAAAATCCTTGTTTAGTTATAAATACAAAATTTATATTAAGGAGTTCATACATGAACAACAAAAAAATTATTCTTATCGTTTTATCAGTTTTAATGGTTGCTTTTATTTCTTGTAAAAATAAAGGCACTGACCCAACAACTTTTAAAGTTTCAGATATTGTGGGAAATTGGAGTGGAGATGGCGTTAGTTTTACTATCGACAATAATGGAAATGGAAAAGTGACTATGGCGGACGGAATATCTGTAGATATACCTTTTCAAATACCAGAAGCAGATTGGAATTCCGAAAAAACGGAATATATAATAAAGGGAGAAGAAGTAGGACTGTCAGGCGCAAGTATTACATTTAAAAGCGCAACATCTGGCACTGCCACAAGTGCTGGTGGCACTACTGACATCAAAAAACAACAATAATAATAACATTTTAATTTAAAACTGACAAAATTGATAAGACAAAAGGCATCGTATTTATTACGGTGTCTTTTTTTATTGGATTATTTTCCCTATTAAAGTATGATTTTTAATTTCGGTTATTTCGCAATTATAAATATCTCCCATATTTAATTCTCTGTCTTTTTTTACGAGTATTAATCTGTTTTCTTTGCTTCTGCATTGATAATGCATATTGTCTTTTGCAATATCGTCAATCATAATTTCCGCTTTTTTTCCGACTTGTTTATTCAATAATTCTTGAGCTAAAATTCTTTGAAAGTTAACTAATTTGCTTAATCTTTCAGAACCTATTTTTTCGTCATATTTAACTTTTTTCTTAAAAGCAATCGAACCTTCTCTTTCGGAGTATTTATACAAATAAGCGTCTTCAAAACCAATCTCTTTTAATAAATCTAAAGTTTCATTATATTCTTCTTCAGTTTCGTCAGCATAGCCTACAATTATATCGGTTGAAATTGGAAAATCTTTTGCATATTCTCTTAAATACGAAATTTTTTTAATATATTCTTCTTTATCATATTTTCTATTCATTAATTTTAATATTCTGTTTGAACCGCTTTGAAAAGGCAAATGTATATGTTTTCCTAAGCTTTTTAAATTCCATATTGCGTCAGCTAAATCTTTGTCAAAATCTTTTGGATGCGAAGTTAAAAATCTAATCCAAACTTTATTATCTAAAACCGTTTTATCGATTAAATAAAGTAAATCTGTAAAAGAAATTTCGTTTTCTATATCTAATCCGTAAGAGTTGACATTTTGTCCAAGTAAAGTTATTTCTTTAGCTCCGTCTTCTATCAATCTTTTAATTTCTTCTATTATTTCGCTTGATTTTCTACTTACCATTTTTCCTCTTGTGTGAGGAACTATACAATATGAACACCAATTATTGCATCCATGCGATATCGGTAAAAACGCTTTATGCGGTTTATCTTTATCTACATAAGATTTATTAAAAATATAATTATCGTTAAATTTTTTTATAAACGCTTCTTCGTCTTTCATATAATCTAAAATATTTATTTCGTTATAAACATCAAATATTTTATCCGCTCCAAGATTTTTTAAAGTGTCTCTTGAAGTTTGAGCCATGCATCCCATAATTATTAATTTCATCTCTCTTTTATTTTTTTTTCTATGAGCGTTGAAAAGTTTAACTCTTGAAAAAACTCTCTCTTCGGCATGCGCTCTCACGCTGCAAGTATTTATTATAATATTGTCCGCATTCTCATAATTTTCAGTTTGAATAAATCCTTCCTGCATTAAAGAATTAATTAAACTGTTAGAATCGGCTTTATTCATTTGACAACCGTAATTTTCTAAATAAAAATTTTTCATAATTATTTTATTTCTTTATAAATTTTGATTTTATATCTTCAATTAAAATTTCGGGAACTAATCCTTCAATCGGACCGTTGAATTTAAGAATTTCTTTTATTAAAGAAGAACTTATATGAGTATAATTTTCTGAAGTATTCAAAAATATCGTATCCATTTCGGGATATAATAATTTATTCATTCTTGACATTTTTAATTCATAATATAAATCTTCGCTATCTCTTATTCCTCTTGCCAAAACTTTAATTTGATTATTTTTCATATATTCCGTAACAAGTCCCGATATTGCGACAATTTCTATAGAATCGTTATTTCCAATGACTTTTTCTATCATTTTTTTTCGCTCTTCCAAAGTAAAAATAGGCGATTTCTCCAAATTAACCGCTATAGAAATATAAACTTTTTCAAAAATATTTGCCAAACGATAAAGCACATCCAAATGCCCTAAAGAAAAAGGGTCGAAAGTTCCAGGAAATATTACTTTACTATTTTTCATGCCGTTATTATATATGCAATAAATATAATATCAATATAAAAAATAGAAATTTGAATAATTGACAAAAAAATAAAATATAATATTATTAATTAACATAATATTTATTTAATTTTTAAGGATATTTAATTATGCCTAATATAAGAAAATCTTTTATTTTATCGTTATTTATAATCTTTATTATTTCATGTTCAAATAAAGGTTATAAAAATATTAATTTAAAAAAAGCAATAAAAACTATTAATACTTCAACAAATTTAATTCTTTTAGATGTGCGAACGGCAGAAGAATATTCATCAGGATATATTCCAAATTCAATTAATATCGATGTTTTAAGCTCCGATTTCAAATCAAAAATAGAATTGCTCGATAAAAATAAAGAATATTTGGTATATTGCAGAAGCGGAAACAGGTCTACAATAGCGTCAAGCATAATGGCTACAAACGGTTTTACTAAAATTTATAATTTAAATAATGTAAATTATAGCGATTTTGAAAACGCTATATTAACGAATAGATAATCTTTTATAAAATTCAATTTAATTTTTAAGATGTCTATTAAGCCATTCGACTATTTCGTTCATTACATCCTGTCTGCAAAAATCGTTCAATATTTCATGTCTTCCGTCTTTATACAAACTAATGTTAATGTCGGTAAGCCCCAAAGATTTATACATTTCATAAACCCATTTTACGCCTTCGCCCATATTACCAACAGGGTCTTTGTCGCCCGACATTAGTAAAATAGGAAAATCTTTATTCATATTAGAATAATTATTTGAGTTTGAAATTTTTTCAAGTAGATTAAATATTTGAATATAAGTTTCCACGCTCGGAGGAATTTTTGAAAAATATTCGTCTTCTTTAACTTTTTTTATTTCTTCTTTATCCGAAGTCATCCAAGCGAAAGAGGAATTATCTTCGGGAAAATATTTTCTTCCATATCCGCCGTTAGCTAATTTTGATAAAAATCTTGCTCTCTTGCTTCCGCCGAAAATTGCTTTTTGAATATTCGCTATAATTTTTCCGCTTTTTTCAAATCCTTTAAATTTTCCTTTCGTTCCCATTATTATAGCGCCGTTTAAGTATGAATGATATTTTATTAAAAAGCCTCTTGTCAAAAACGAACCCATACTATGCCCAAACATAAAATAAGGCAAATCTCCGTATTCGGCTTTAGTTTTATCCATAAGATATTTTAAATCTTCAATAATAAGTTCATGTCCGTTTTCTCCCATATCTCCCATTTGTTCTTTAGTTATAGCGCTTCTTCCAAATCCTCTATGGTCGTCTGCGCATACCAAAAAATCGTTATCGGTTAATTTTCGAGCCAATTCTTTATATCTTCCCGCATGTTCGTCAAGTCCATGAACTATTTGAACTATCGCTTTAGGTTTGTTTTCGGGAATAAAAGTATAAGTAAACATTTTGTGTCCGTCTTCGATTGTTAAAACTTTAGTTAATTCTTTCATAAAATCAACTCCGAAATTTAATATTAGCAATTAATATGATTTACTTGCTTGATTTAAATTATATATTATTTATTTCTTACTTGCAAATTATTATATATTAATATTATACGCAGTCTTTAATATGATATTCAATTTTTATTAAAATTTTTGCAAATAAATACTTGACAAAAATATAATATATGTTATAATATTTTATATATTAATTTTAATTTAGGAATGAGATTGTGAGTAAATTCGTCAACAGTCAACTAATACATTTAGTTTAAAATTATGTAAACTATTCATAACAAATATTTTTAAGAAATATTATTTAATAGCAAATTTATCTGTGCGATTTGCTTTGCATCACTATTCTATAATAAGAATTAAATATATTAGATTTATAATTTTGGAGTATAAAAATGATTGAATATTTAATAACAAAACTAGATAGATTTATAATGTTTATCGCTAATTTACCTCATAATAGATTTAACAGACTTCGTTATAGATATAGCGTATTAGATTTAATATGCAAAGAAGCCACCAAAGAATCCGTTAAATATATTTGTGAAAACGGTTCTGATTCCGTAATGTTTGGATATAGAAAGCAATTATTTAAATTTGTTTTTTGTGAATATATAAAAAATAGCGAGTATAAAGATAAATTATTTTTAGAATTTGGAACATACAAGGGAGAATCAATAAATTTCTGTTCTTCTTTAATTCCCGAAGCAAAATTTTACGGATTCGATTCTTTTGAAGGTTTGCCAGAATCATTTTCAATATGGAAAAGAGGTAGATTTGATATTAAAGGTAAATTGCCTAAAGTCAACAAAAATGTTAGTTTAATAAAAGGCTATTTCAATGAAACATTGCCAAAATTTTTAGAAGAACATAAAGAGAAAGCCGCTTTTATACATATCGATTGCGATTTATATTCTTCTACAAAAACCGTCTTCGATAATATTTACGACAGAATTGTTCCAAATACTGTTATACAATTTGACGAATATTATAATTATCCATGTTTGGCGAAATCATGAATTCAAAGCGTTTCAAGAATTTTGTAAAAAGTATAGCGTTGAATACGAATATATAGGAATATCTCTTTATCAAGTTGCGGTTGTAATAAAGAGTATTAAAAATTAATTAAAATTTTTTGCTTATACTATTATTCTATTATAAATTTTTAACTAAATTATTTATTTTTATAGCGTCTTTCCATAAATTTTCAACTTTATCAAGTTCAAAAATCGTATTTGAATCGGAAGGACTTTTTTCAGGATTAGGATGAACTTCCATAAATATTCCGTCTATTCCTAAAGCGACTGCAGATTTTAAAAGAGCGGGAATAAACTCTCGTGCTCCTCCCGAAATTCCATTTGCGGCGGAAGGCATTTGAAGAGAATGAGTCGCGTCATAAATTACGGGTGCATAATTTTTCATTATTTCAATATTTTTCATATCGACTATTAAATTTCCGTATCCGAACATAGTTCCTCTTTCGCATAAAAAAAATCTCTTTTCGTTTATTGCATCCGAACATTTATCGGCTATATATTTGCAATCGTATCCGCTTATGAATTGTCCTTTTTTAATATTAATCGCTTTTCCCGTTTCGCAAGCCGCCCTTAACATATCCGTTTGTCTGCATAAGAATGCGGGAATTTGCAAAAAGTCTACATATTTTGCCGCTTCTTCGGCTTCTGTGGGAATATGTATATCGGTTATAGTCGGTAGATTAAATTCTTTTGAAACAGTTTTTAATATTTCAAGTCCGTTTTTCATTCCTAAACCTCTAAAAGAATTTAGAGAAGTTCTGTTTGCCTTATCATAACTGCCTTTAAATACTAATTGTATGTTTAATATTTCTTTAATTTCTTTTAATTTTTTAGCTATATTTATAGTCATTTCCTCGCTTTCTATAACGCAAGGACCCGCTATAAATATTAAATCTTTATTTTTATTCGTAATGCCTTTATAATCAAAAATCATAATTCAAGCCTTTATTTAAGATTAATTAATAATACTATATAAATTTAAATATATCAATTTAATAATTAATTATTTTTTATTGAAATTTTATTTAAATAATATATAATTATTAAAAATAAAAATGCGGAACATTAAACTATGAGTCTAAAAATTGAAGAAACAGGATTATTAAAAATAAATTCAAATACCGTGATTTTTAACGAGGGAGAAAAAATAGAAAATCTTCTAGTTATTACAAAAGGAGATATAGATGTTTATATATCTTCTAAAGATTTGATTAATACGGAAAATAAAGAAGATATAATTCAAAATAGTTGTAAATTATTTAGCATACCAAGAAATATTATAATAGGAATCGGCGGATATAGAGAAAATTCAAATTATATGTTTTCTTTAAAATCAAATTCTGAAAACGAAGTATATATTATAAAAACTTCAAATAAAGAAGAGATTAAAGATTTCTTTAATAAAAATAAACCTTATTTAACTAATATGTATCATTCCACTTCATATTTATCGCTTAAATTTTACGAAGAATATATAAAAATAAAAAATATAAATAACGAATTAAAAACAATATCTACAAATTCGGGAATTGCATATTTCAATATTAATAGCAAGAATAAACATTTAAAATCGGAATCGTTTTTAAAAATAAAAGAAATATTTGAAAGCGCTACAAAATCGGGTTTTTATATTCCGCATTCTTTCGATGTAGATTTTGTAAAGTCAAATCATAAAGAATTGAGCGATTATAATAAAGATTTGTCGAAAGAAGAAAACGATAATAAACTTAATGTTGAAATGGAATATATAAGAAGATTTTTAACTATGCCTAAAAATATTAAAGACTCGTTTTTTACTTACGATACAAATATGAGTTTATCTGCGGCAAATATGCTTTATAATAATTTAGTTGACATAATAAATTTGTTAAAAAAAGAATTTGCAGAAACTATAGAAAATATATTTTTTATATATTCGCCCGAAAAAGAATCTTTATTTTACGAATATTCAAAAATAGCTTTTGAATTTGAAAAAGAAGGAAAAGATAACGAAGTATTGGCAAAATATGCGGAATATTTAGGAAATATAACAAAAAGATTCTATAATTTAATAAAAGAAGAATACGAATTAGATTTAAATATAAACGAAGAAGAAATTGATTCTATAATTAAAAAATTATTAAAAAAATCTGATAATGCCGAAAGCGAAATTGAAAACGCTAATAAAGTAAAAGTTATTATTGGAGCTGAGCAAATTCCAGAAGAGATTAAAAATCCAGCTAAAAGAATTATTGAAATTTCGGGAATAGAAGAAGAAAGAGCTAAAACATTATTAAAAGGTTTGGATGCGTTTAGAAAACTTAAAGATAAATTCGACACGGAAGACGAAGCAAGAAAAATAAGACGTTCTGTTACAAATGTATTTTTTGAAGTATTTAAAGAAATTGCAAAAAAATTGATTATAGACGGAAAAGATTCTAAATTATTAAAAATGTTTTTAAATTACGGATATATGGATGACGGTTTATTAACGCCTAATCAAATAATGGATTTATACGAAGTTGAAGATAAAACAAAGGCTAAAAATTTTAATGTTTTCTATATAGACGAGTGGCTTAAAAAAATATACGATAAAGAAGAATTGCCTTCCGTTAATGGATTCGGACAAGATTATAAAGAAGCTTTAAGAGAAATGAAAAAAAGAGGAATCATAAGCGATAAAGAAGCGGAAGAGCATTTTGAAAGTCAATCAAAAAGATTGGAATACGAAATAGAGAATATGGTTGCAACTACTCAAAGATTATGCTATGGACAGGTAAGCGTTTATTTTCCTATAATTCATAGCGATATGGTGATAAAAGATTTTAAAGACGCTTTGATAAAAAGAGCGACTATAGAATCGGTAATTGAATCGATAAAGAAAGTTGATTTTTCCGCATTTTATAGAGAGGTTTTATATAAAAATAGCCAATTAAATATAACAAAAGAGTTGGTTATGAAAGAAGTTTTGCCAAATATAATATTAATGCCAACTTTCGGCTCAAGAGCGATAATGTGGGAAGAGCTTTCAAGCAGACAAAAAGATAGCACGGGAAGATTTTTATTTCCAATATTTACTTCAGAGGATTTGGAATCTTTAGCTATTCCAACTATAGGAGCTTTCAGATGGGAATTATGCAAAACTATGTTAGGTCCGGCTTGGAATGATATTACTCAAATGTCTTTAACATCTTCGTATAGCGATTATATTCAATTCTATAAAAAGAATAGAGATTTATCGGACGATTCAAAAGAAAAAATTAAAATACAAATTAAAAAATGTAGAAATAATTTAAGAGAAGTTTTTGTATCCGATTATTTTATATGGATAAAATATGAAAGCAAAGGAATAATGAGATTAAACAGAGTTAACAGAAATATATTATTTAGAGAAGTTCCTTTATCAAAAAATATAAGAGACGAACTTGAAAAACAGCCTATGTTCTCCGATATTGCAAATAGATTTAGAAATATTAGAATGAAAAAAGCCACAGAATTGGAAAACAGATATTTTAAATTTACAAAAACAGGAAATCCCTTACCTGAAGAACTTGCTAATCATATAAATTTTTATAAGAGTATGTAACATATAAAAATTATAATTAACATATAGAGAATTTGTTTTGTTTATTGTAAAAACTATAGAATTATTTATTTCAATTACTTTACAAAAAACTATAATTAACATAAAATTATGTTATTCAATATTTTAATATTTTAAAATTATAAAAACTAATTAACGGAACTCTTATGAAAACTATAAATTTAATATTGGGCAATCATAATCATCAGCCCGTTGGAAATTTTGATTTTGTATTTGAAAGCACATATCAAAAAGCTTATAAACCTTTTTTAGATATGCTTGAAAAATATAAAGATATAAAATTTAATTTTCATTATACGGGAAGCCTTTTATCTTGGATAGAAAAAAATCATCCCGAGCATATTGAAAAATTAAAAAATTTAGCGAAAGAAAAAAGAATAGAAATTCAAAGCGGCGGTTTTTACGAACCTATAATGCCGTCAATTCCCGATAAAGATAAAGATATACAAATTAAAAAATTAAACGATTATATAAAAGATAAATTTAAAGTGAAAGCAAAAGGCGCTTGGATTGCCGAAAGAGTTTGGGAGCCTACTTTAGTTAAAAATTTAGCAAAAAACGGAATCGAATATATTATGATTGACGACTCGCAATTTTTAACTACGGGAATAGATACAAAAAATATTTACGGATATTTTATAACCGACAATGAAAATTATAAATTAAATATATTTCCAATTTCTCAAGAACTTCGTTATTTAATTCCGTTTAGAGAAGTTGAAAAATCTATAGAATATTTAAAATCAATAGCAACCGAAGAAGGAGACAGAGTGGTAGTTTTGCATGACGATGGCGAAAAATACGGAGATTGGCCAGGAACTCAAAAATGGGTTTATGAAGATAAATGGCTTGAAAATTTTTTTGAGGCTTTAAGCAAAGAAAAAGATATTATAAAAACGACAACATATAGCGAATATATAAAAAAATATCCGCCCGTTTCAAAAATATATATTCCTAACGGCTCTTATGAAGAGATGCTTACTTGGGTATTGCCCGCTGAAGTGCAAGACGAATTTCACTCAAAACTTGAAGAATTAAAAAAATCAAACGAAAATGAAATTATTACAAGATTTATGCGAGGCGGTTTTTGGAGAAATTATTTTTCAAAATATTCTGAAAGCAATAGAATGAATAAAAGAATGATTTACGCTTCAAATATTTTTGATAGATTTAAATTTAAAATAAATAAAGATAAAATAAAAGAAGATAAAGAAATCGCTTTAGATTATTTGCTTCAAGGGCAATGCAATTGTCCTTATTGGCATGGAACTTTCGGCGGATTATATTTAAATAATTTAAGACATGCGACTTATTCTAATTTAATAAAATCTACTTCAATATCCGAAAAAAATATTTACGGAGAGAATTATTTTATTAAAAAAAATATCGACTTTGATATGGACGGCAGAGACGAAGTAATTATATCGTCAGAAAAAGAAACTTTAATTTTTCATTCTTTAAGCGGTTCTTTAATAGAATGGGATTTAAAAAAAGAAAACCCGATTAATTTAATTGATACATTAAAAAGAAGAGAAGAAGCTTATCATATATCAGCTATACGAAATACGAATAACGATAATCAAAACGAAGGGCATGTTTCTATTCATGAAATTGCTAAAAAAGTCGATGAAAAAATTGCAAAATATTTGGTATTTGATAAAAATGAAAAAGTTTTTGGAGTCGACCATTTTCTGGGTAAAATGCCGAGCGCCGAAGAATTTCAATTATTGCAATATGAAGAAAATGCGGATTTTTTTGAATCGTTTTATAAAATAATCGAAGATAAAATATATAAAGATTTTGCAAAGGTAATATTTAAAAGAAGAGGAAGAATTGACGGAAAAGAAATTAATCTTATAAAAAAATATATTGTAAACTCTAAAGGCGGTTTTTTATTGGAAGCTACTTTAGAAAATAAATCGGGAGAAGAAATTGAATTTGTCTACGCTTTAGAAAATAATATTACTTTGCTTGCGGGAGGCGAAAAAGACAGATATTATACGGGAGAAGATAAAAGAATATCCGAAAATTTATCAGAAACGGGAGAGTGGACGGGAAAAATTTTCGCTATGACGGATGAGGCTTATATAAAAATAAAAATATTAATCGAAGCCGAAGAAGAGACTACTTTTTTATATATGCCAAATTATACGATATCGGATGCCGTTGATAAACTTGAAATGAATTATCAAAACTCGACTATAGTTTGCTTAAAGAAAATAAACTTAAAACCAAACGAAAAAAAATATTATAAAATAAAAGTAGATACGAAAAATATTTAATAAATTAATTTGGAAGGCTTATAAATGAAAATTTTTTGCATAGTTTCGGATATTAAACGCTCGGGAAAAACTTATTTGTCTTCTCATATAATATCTTCTCTAAAAATATTAGGAAAGAAAGTATGCTATTATAAACCTTTCGTAATGGAAGTTAAAGACGGAAAATTATTCGACTGCGAATATATAATAAATACTACAGATTTAAACGCTTCCGATATATTTGTTTCTTACGCTACAAACGGAAATATATCGCCTCTTCATAGCATTGAAAAAAATATAGAACAGAGAGATATTAACGATTTAATTTACGAAAATAGCGACAATTACGATTATATGGTTTTTGAGGCTTTAAGTTTATATTCTCCTATAAAAGAAAATTATAATTTTATCGATTTAATTTTGGATATAGAAAACGAAAAACAAATAATTCCTGTAGTAGAATATAATTCTAATATTATTCATTCATGTTTGGAGCAAATAGGATTTCTTCATCAAATAGGATTTAAAGCTCCTTTTATAATTATAAATGTAAACAGAGATATTTTTATTTCCGAAAAAGTTTTAGAATATATAAGAAAACAAATAAGCCCGATAAAAATTTATTTGACGGAATTTGAGCCTGAAATAAAAAAAATAGAAGAGATAAAATATCCTAATATAATAAAAGAGCTTTTGCGTTAGTTAATAATAATTCCTTTTGCTGGAATATTTAAAACTTTTATAATAGAATTTATATTTTTTTTCTTAAAACTCGAATGCATAGCTTTTGAAACTTTTTCTATTATATTTTTATCGTCTTTTGTTAAAGCGAGTATTGAAGAACCAGCTCCGCTAATCGTCACAGAATAAGCGCCAGCTTTTTTTGTTTCTTTAAATAATTGATTTAAATTCGGGATGAATTTCGCTCTATAATCTTGATGAATTTTATCTTCAGTTGCAATTTCAAGCAAATCGAGTCTATTTGAAAATAATGCAGAAGTTAAAAGCGCCGCTCTTGAAATATTAAATATTGCGTCTTTTCTTGTAATTTCTTTAGGCAAAATATTTCGCGCTATTTCCGTGCTTAAATAAAAATCGGGAATTGAAACTATAGCTTTTAAATTTTTTGGAGGTTTTATTTTTATATATTTAAAATCTTCTTCTTTTTTAACGACTCCAGAAATTATTCCGCCGAGTATCGCGGGAGCTACATTATCGGGATGTCCTTCAATTTGAACAGCCATATTTAAAATATCTTTTTCTATTGAAAGTTTGTCTCCAAGAATAAAATTAGCGCAAAGCAAACCTCCTATAATAGCCGCCGAACTGCTGCCAAGTCCTCTAGATAATGGAATTCTGTTTATACATTTTATAATATATCCTTTATTTGGTTTTGATTTTAATTTTTTGAAAATTAATTTCATTGCCGAATATATCATATTGTCTTTTTTAGAAATTTCATTTTCGCCTTCTCCGAAAATTTCAAATTCTATTTTTTTTGAATTATAGTTTTCGTAAATATGAATTTCGTTATATAGATTTAATGCAAGTCCAACGCTATCAAATCCAGAACCGATATTTGCGCTCGTTGCGGGAATTTTGAAAGTTATAAGTTTTTTATTTTTAATCATTATCATTTTCCTTTAATAATATTTTATAGAATATACTTAAATATAATTTTTTTCAATATATTTTTTAAGTTTAGATATAAATATGCTTTATATACATAATTAAAGTTTATAGTTTTATAAATATAATTTCTTGTCTTTCATATATAGATTAAAGAAGCATGATTACAACAGAAAATATGCAAAAATATTTATTTTATAAAAGAAAGTCGACATTATTTTTCTTTTATGAAAGGAATTTAATTATTTACTAAACTTTAATTTAAGCCTTTAAATTCATAATCCGACTTTATCGGGATATAATAATTTATAATCTCTTTCGCGTCCCGCTTTAAGATAATCTTCGGGAATAACTTTCCAATTATTCAATTTTTCAACCGTTATACTATTAGTTTGCTTTTCAAACCATTTCATCATATAAAATCTTAAATCTTTATCGGTAGATTTAATTACCAAATCCATATTTTGCAAAGTTTTCAAATCTATTTTAGCTCCATCTGTCAAAAGCCTACCTCCTCCGCTTCCTCTACGCGAATTAATAGCTATTTTATATTCTTTATTCAAATCAAAATGAGAACCGTCAGACATAGAAATTATATTTACTCTCTCGCCATAACCTTTTCTAACATCGACAATATAATTTAATCCTCCAAAGCTTTCATAATTATAAGTTTGAGTTAAAGTATCGTAAGAATTATATCTATTATTAAAAATCAAATTTCCGCTTGCGTCTCTTTTGAAATATATCAAATGTTCGTTAATATTTGTCATACGATTAAATTGTCTGCAATAAGAATATTCCATAATATCTTTTATTTGCTTTCCTGTAAGTCTCATTACATAAAAGAAATTTTCATAAGGATACAAATTAAACATATCGCGCACTTTAACTTTTCCGATATTCAAAACCGCGTCTTTGCTTAAAGGAGCGGCAAATGAAATATCCGCTTTTTCGCCAAGTTCTTTTTGTGCTATTTCAAATTGCAAGTCATGAATAAAACTTAAAAAATAACTGTCTCCAAACATAGCTTCGTCTGAAGTTAATTTTGTGTTTAACTCGCCAATATCTCTTTCAACCCAAATTTTAATTTCGTCTTTATAATTATTAAATCTATTTAAAAATTCTTTATCCGCTTCAAATTTTGAAGGTTCTATTAATTCGCCCTTAAAATCAATATTCCATTTTTTAGTTTCTTTATCGTAAATCATCCTAACATCTACCGAAGCGATTAATCTTGCTGCGTTTACTCCTCCGTATATCGGAACAATTTTACCGCTCGGACTTTTAACATCTTTAGTTTTTTGTTTTGTAATTTCATCGTAACCTTTGCCACTCCATCCTTGATGGTCATGCCCCACAAATATTATATCGAAACCGTCAACTTCTTGAGCTACTAATTGACTTGCATTTTCATTTTTATATTTTTCTTTATCTTCCGTATAATTTGCTCCCGAATGAAAAAGTCCTATAATTAAATCGGGTTTTTCTTTTTCTTTTATAATCTTTATCCATTTTTTAGCGCATTCAATCATATCTTCGGCTATTATTCCTTCGTATAAAATTTTTGGAAGTTGTCTTTCTATCGCAGGTTCAATCATTCCTAAAACTGCAATTTTTATTCCGCTTTTCTTTATAATCGAATAAGGCTTAAAATAAGGCTCTTTAGTTTTTTCGTTTATTAAATTGGCGACAATAACGGGCGCTTTAATTTCTTTTACAATTTTATCATAAACTGTATGTCCCGCTTCAATATCATGATTTCCCATAGTTATAATATCATAATTCATATAATTTAAAACTTCAGCCCAAATATGTTTTTTATTCGTGGCGACAAAATTATAATAATAAACCGTAGGCTGTCCTTGAAGAGTATCGCCGTTATCGAGCAGTAAAACCGTTTTTCCTTCGCTTTTCAATTTTTTAATATACGAAGAAATATGAGCCATTGAAGTATTTTCTTCTCTGTCCGTAATAAAATTATATGGAAAAATCATTCCATGAATATCGGTAGTCTCGACTATAGTAAAATTAATCTCGCCTTTCGGCTTGCATGAAAATAAAGATAAACTTGACAAAATACTAAACATTAATAAAAACCTTTTCTCATAAAATAAACTCCTAAAATTTAGGCTATATATAACATTGTAAAAAGAATTAAATAAATATTTTATTCAATTCTCAATACTCTTTTAATAACTTCAATATTATTAATTATAAAACAAATTGAATTAAAAAGATATATCGAAGTTATTAAAATAAGCGCAAATAAAAATATTCTTTTAATAATAGTTTTCGATTTGCTTTTTTTATCTTCTTCCCAAAATAATTCAATTATGTCTTTCTTTTTCTTATTTGGTTTTTTAGAATTATTATTTTTCTTAAAAACTATTCTAAATATAACGGATAATATTAAATATAATAAACAAATCGCTATAATAAAATTAAATATTAAATAAAGCGTAATTATTTGTTCCATATTATTTAAGTTCAATCTATTCAATTTATAACTCCATTTTATTTTATATATTTTAAATATTAATTACAAAATTATCTCCATATTATAATTAATAAACGATAAAGTATCGGAAGAAGAACAACAGTTAAAGCTCCCGCCAAACCTATTGCAAGCCCAGACATAGCGCCTTCGGTTTCTCCCATTTCTATTGCTTTGCTCGTTCCAAGCGCATGCGAAGAAGTTCCTATTCCCAAACCTATTGCCAAAGGAGATTTTATTTTAAATATTTTACAAATGAAAGGCGCGACTATAGCTCCCGTTATTCCCGATAATACTACCGATAAAACGGCTATAGATTTTATTCCGCCTATGCTTTCGGCGATATCAACCGCTATTGCCGTAGTTACAGATTTTGGAAGTAAAGATAAAAGTATATTGTCGGATATTCCAAATAATTTTGACATTATAAAAATTCCTATTATTCCAATTGCGCTTCCTATGGCTATACTTATTAATATAACGGGCAGATTTGCTTTAAGGATTGGAAGATTTCTGTATATCGGAAGAGCCAAAACTACTGTGGCTGGTCCTACTAAAGCGTTTATAAATTTTCCTCCGCTTTCATTGTAAACGCTATAAGGAATATTCATAAAATATAAAGAAAAACCAACCAAAACGGTGCTTGTCACTAAAGGCGTTAAAATCGGTAGTTTTGTTTTTATATAAATAGCGTATGAAATAATATAAGCTATTAAAGTTATAACTATTGGTATTATAGGATTTGATTTAAATAATTCTATCATTTTTTATTTTCCTTTCTTAATTTATTAAATAATCTTTCTAAAAATTGAGCTATTAAACCCGTAGAAACCATTATAACGATTACCATAAATATGCATATTATTAAAAACGGAATAACATATTCTTTTATATATTTGTATTCTTCCATTATCGCCAAAGTTGCGGGAACGAATAATAACGCCATATTATTTATTAGAATATCGCTTGCTTTATCTATATGATGTTCTTTTAGTATTCCCGTTAAAAGAAGAATAAAGAGCAAAAACATGCCTATAACATTTGCGGGTATTGGAAGTTTTAATGATTTTCCGAATATATCAGAAATTGAATATATTGAAAAAATAATTGTAAATTGTTTTATAAGTTGCATTTTAAATTCCTAATAAAATCTACAAAAAAATACCCCGCTTAATTGCGAGGCTTTATGCTCCGAGAACAGGGCTCGAACCTGCGACCCGGTGATTAACAGTCACCTGCTCTACCGACTGAGCTATCTCGGATTATCATTTAATTTATTGCAAATTATAACAAAAATAAAATAAATGTCAATACTTAATAATATATTATCGGAATAATTTTATTCTTCCCTATCTTTTAAACCTTCAACCATATCCAATTTATCGACATAATGCGCGCTCATAATAGAAACTAAAAATATAGCGACTATTAATAATATTATAGCATGCATATAACTTTCATTATAAATATGCGGAACAAAAGAAAATAATTTACTCGAAAAAGGCTTTTTAACCAAATATAAAATTCCATATCCCGCCGCTATTCCCGTAGGAATTGCCAAAATAATTTGAGTTATAGTTTCTTTTAAAGACGCTATCATTATTTCTTTGGTAGTATAACCCATAACTTTAAGAAGAGTAAACTCGTATCTTCTTGTAGCTAAAGTAATAACGCCGACTCCATAAAGAGAAGTCGCTCCAAGTAAAAAAGCTATAAATATAAGTATTTGAACTAAAAGATAAATTGTAGCGATTTGATTTTTATAAGCCGTATATTCGTCATTTACAAAACTATAATAAGAAATATCTTCGCTTTCGTCTAAAATTTCTTTTATCTCTTCGTCTGAAATATTTTCTTTTTTAGTAAAAAATATCGTATTATAATCGTTAGAAATTCCAAATTCTTTTTCTGCAAATTTTTTGTCCATATAAATAAAAAACATTCCTTGTTGTTCTACAAATTTACCGCATTTTACTATTCTTGAAACAGTATTTCCCAAAGTGTATAATTCTATTCCAATATAATCGTTTTCTTTAATTTTTAATTTATCGGCTAAATATTTTGGAATCATTATCGTATCTTCGGAATTTTCATTTTTAGGAATATCTAAAGAATAAAAATCTTTGTCGTATATTAAAGTCGGTATATATAAATTTTCGCTGTCGATTTTAAAAGCGGGATAAATTTTAGATTGATAAATAGCCGCTTTATCATAAGAGTTAATTATATTATTCGTAATTATCTCGGAGTCTTCTTCCCATTTTGTAGAATTAATCGTAGCTCTAATATCGTAAAGCGCAAATTTTTGATATAGAGTAGATAAAAAATAATCGAAAGAATTATTAAAGCCTTGAGCGAATATTGTCATACTAATAGCCGCAAACATTCCCCATAAAGAAGCAAAATATCTTGTCTTGCTCCTCGATGCGTTTTTAATCGCGTATCTCGTATTAAACGAAAATCTATTCCAAATTTTTAAATTTTCTATAAAACTTTTTCCTCCGCCTTTTGGTGGCTCTCCTCTCATTGATTGAGCGGGATTAAGTTTTAAAATTGAAATTGCGGCAAGCAAGTTTGATAAAATGCAAACAAATAATATAATCGCTCCCGCTATAATCCATAAATCAAAATAAGTATTATAAGTAAAATTCGGCATATCGAATATTTTTGAAAGAACTTCAAATATTGAAGGCAAAATTATTTTTGTAGATATAAAGGCTAATAATATTCCGAAAAACGAAACTAAAAAAGAATATTTTATATACATATACATTATTGAAGCGTCCGTTAAACCAATCGCTTTCATTATTCCGATTTGCTTTCTTTCAACGGCTACATTTCTTCTCTGTATTATATAAAGCAATAATATAGCCATTAACAATAATATCGAAGGGCATATATAAGAAAAAGAATCAATTTGAAGTAAAGTTTGTTCGTAATTCACATAATTAACCGATTGCTCTCTATCGGTAAAATAAAATATTTTCTGTTTTAATTTTATTCTTATAAGATTTTCTATATTTACTTTATTAACATTATCTTTATATTTTATATAAATAGAATTATAAGGAAGCATTATAGGTTTTATAGTAAAATAAGGATTAACGGGCGGAGTAAATTTAAAATGCTCTTCGTTAATTTCCACTACTGCAAAATCTTCAGGCTCTGAAACAGTGCTTGCGCCGTCTTTAAATAAAAAAACATAATTCGGATAAGAAACCAAAGAAGCTATAATAAAAGATTCTGTTTTGCTTTCGTTATTAATACTAAAATTAAGCTCTATTTTATCGCCAATTTTTAAAGAATGAGCGTCCGCAAAATTTTTATTAATAGCAATTTCATTTGTATCAAGTATATATTTTCCTTTATAAACATAAGGCTTATTTATTCTCGTATATTTATCGTCCGTTCCGTAAATAATGGCGTCTATGCTTTCTTTATTTTCCGTTTTGTTTTCTGTTTTTATTTTTTCTATTTTTCCTTGAAATCTATGTCTGCCTTCCGCTCTTTCCACTCCGTTAATATCTTTTATAGTTTTTATATCGTCTTCGGTAAAAATTCCAAATAAAACCAAATCGTCTAATAAATTATTTTCAAAATAATTTTCCGCCGATAATTTAAAATCTCTATAAAGAGTTTTTACGGCTACAAAAAATAAAACTGCAAGCGCCGTTATAAATACCGCGGATATAAATATTGCAAGTTGTTTGTTTATTTTTCTTAATAAAAGTTTAGTTTTTATATCAAACATTATTTATACTTTCCGTTTTTATTAAATTAATTACCATTCTATATATTCTGGATTTAAAGGATTTTCTATATCAAACCTTTCTACAACCTCTCCGTTTAAAATTTTAATTACCGTGTCAGCCATTTTAGATATTTCTTTGCTATGCGTAATTAAAACTATGCTCGTTCCAAAATCTCTATTTAAATCTCTCAATGTTTTTAAAGCCATTATTCCCGTTTTATTGTCTAAAGCTCCCGTAGGCTCATCGCATAAAACAACTTTAGGTTTTTTTGCAATCGCTCTTGCAATGCTTACTCTCTGTTGTTCGCCTCCCGATAATTCAGTCGGATAATGTTTTATTCTGTTTTCAAGCCCTAATAATTTTAAAGCATTTTCGGCGTTTTCTCTCGGAAGTCCTGTTATTTCTGTAGAGAATTCAACATTTTCTAAAGCGGTTAAATTTGGAAGCAAATTATAACTTTGAAAAACAAAACCAATATTTTCCCTTCTAAATTTCGACAATTCTTTATTGCTATAATTTGAAATATCTTCGCCCAAAAATAAAACATGCCCGCTTGTAGGTTTATCTAAAGCTCCCAATATATTAAGCAAAGTGCTTTTACCCGAACCGCTCGGTCCAAGTATTGCCGTTAATTTTCCTTCTTCTATAGTTAGATTTATAGAATTAAGCGCTTGAGTAGCTCCTCTGCCATGCCCGTAAATCTTGCTTATATTTTTTATTTCGTATAAATTATTACTCATAAAAAATTCCTAATTATTATTTTTATTTTGCCATTCTTCTACCGCTATATCTACAATTTCTTTTGCGCATTCTTTTTTGCTTAAAATTGGAAAATATTTAACTCTTCCGTCTTTAAAAAATATCGTTATTTTATTCGTATCTTTTCCTATAGCGTCTTTAATATTATTAGCTACAATCATATCGGCGTTTTTTTTATTCATTTTATCTATGGCGTATTTTTTTAATTCTTCTTCTGTTTCGGCAGTTTCGGCGGCAAAAGATATGATTAAAGTTTTTTCCGATTTTTTATCTTTAGTAAGAGCGAGAATATCGTCATTTTCAATAAGTTCTATATTATTTATATTTTGCTTTTTTACTTTCTTATCAAATGTTTTTGCAGGCTTAAAATCTAAAGGCGCTGCAGCCATAAATAATATATCCGTATTTTTTAATTCGCTTAAAACCGTTTCTTTTAATTCTTCTGTAGTTTCAACTTTTATTTTTTTATTTTTAGAATTAGTAATTAAAGGATTTGATACGCTTCCTTCAATATAAATAATATTTCCGTTTTTAGAGTTTATTTGATTATATAAAGCTTCGCCCATTTTTCCGCTTGAGCTATTCGTTATATATCTTATCGGGTCTATCCATTCTTTAGTAGCTCCAGCCGTTATTGTAAATCTTATATTTTCGTATTTATTATTTGTTAATTTATTTATTATAGTTTCAAAAGATGCAAGCCTTCCTATTCCGTCCTCTTCGCAAGCCATAGTTCCTCTTTCGGGTTCTATCATTTCAAAATTTAATTCTTCTATCATATATTTAACATTTTTCTGAACTGTTTTATTAAGCCACATATAAGGATTCATTGCGGGAGCGAATAATTTTCTTCCCGTATACGCGCATGCAATTGTGCTTATGCTATCGTCATAAATTCCGTTTGCAATTTTTCCAATCATATTAGCGTCAATCGGAGCGATTAATAAAGCATCCGTTTTTTTATTAATATTTATATGAATAAGCGGGTCTTCTTCTTTCCAAATATTTTTTATAGCATGATTTCCGCTCATAGTTTCTAAAGCCTTCACTCCAACCATATTTTCCGCGTTTTTAGTAACGGCGCAAATTATTTCATGCCCTTGCTTTTTCAACATACTTACAAGAACGGGAATTTTGTATGCCGATATTGAGCTTGTTATTGCAATTAATATTCTCATAAACTGCCTATAAATTAAAGTCTATTTATATTATATACTATAATAAATAAAAAAATAGTCTAATAATGTTTTAATTTATATTGTTTATGTTTTTTTATTTAAACAGTCATTGCGAGTGATAGCGCGAAAAAGTTAGACAAAAGCCAAGCAATCCACTATTAATAAAATTCACTTATTTAATAAACACAAATCTTGAAAAATAACTTTTTTAAATATTAATTACCTAACAAAACAATACATAAAAAAATAACCCCGCATTTCTACGGGGTATTTTATTAGGAGGTAAAACATTATAGTTTAAAACCAATACTTTATTTAGGGAGCCCAAAACCTACCGCAATAAAAATTTCTAATGTAATATCGGAAAACTTATAACTTTCATAAGAGAATGACGATAGCCCATATATAGCCTTTGATAATATATCTTTTTCACAACTCATGCCAAAATTATAAGATATAATAACTCCAACAATCATATCTATTATATCAGATAAATTAAAGTATCTTTCTCCGCTAACTTTTACATAAGGCATAACAGGAAATTTATACAATTTTTTTATATCATTAAATGATAATTTTTCAACTCCTTTATAATAACCCATAAAATACCAATATCCGTCAATATCGACAGACAAAGGGAACATTACTCCCGCTCCTATGCCTAAAGACAAATTATTATAGAAATTTAATATCGGTATTAATCCCAAAACAAGACTATGAAAAAAGAATATTCCTCCTTCATTACCAAAATCGCCATTTGTAGGTCTGATATAACCTGAAAAATTATAACCTGTTTCCGCTAATACGCTTATACTTTTAAGAATATCGTTTTTTATTCTATGATTATAACCTGCGGCTAATAAAGTATTTATTGTAATTTTAGAACCACCTACTCTAAAACCGTTATATTGTTCGTAAAAACTATGTTTTGCCGTGCTAAATGTTATATTAGGTCCAGAGATATGCTTAAACGAGTTTGAAAATCAGCACTAAATACTAAACTTTGAAATAGTAATAACAGTATTAATATTCTCATGATATGCATCCTCTGATTTTTATATTTATTTAATATATTACATACAAAAAACAAACAAAACAGCAAAACTTATACATCCGAAGTAACCATAAAGTTTGACACCAATAGCGGTTTTACTGCTAGTCTTATCTCGGCTACATATGATAAAAGTCAATCGGTTGAGGTGTTTGGCGATAGCAAAAAGATAACTTACGCTGGCGGCAAAATAATTTTTGACAGTTCAATAGTTTCAACTTTAACCAAAATCCCAATAAAATACTAATTGGTTTTCAAGATTGAAGCTAACGATGGTTCTTTGAAAAATCCTACAAAGAATTTTACTATTGAAGTAACTTTGTATAAAACTACAGGCATTAAAGATAAGGTGTAAACTGCTATAAAATCAATAGATTTCAATAGGAATTCTATTTATAAATTTAGTTTTACATGAGTAGCCCATACAGATAACAAATTTGTTGTAACTAATAAATATAACGCATCGACATCTGCTGAGGATGGTATAAGCCTTGACAATTTTACAAATAGAGGATCAGATAATGTTAGTGGAAATGAGATACCATATAAGGTGGCTTTAAGTTATATAACAGAAAATAATAATTTAAAATCAGAGGCTATTTTAATGACATTTATAAAGATATAACTATGAAAGAAGTTGTTGATGAAACAGATAAATCAAAAGCTACTTTATACGGTCTAATTTAAGCCAAAACTTGAATATTAGAAGTGTATACAAAAAAAATAATACTTAATCAGATAAAGGTTGGACAGAGACAAAATGGTTTAATTTTTTAATCCTTAATTGCGTTTGCAGTGAAGATTTTATAGGGTAAGCTTGTAAAACCGTGCAATGTAAAAAAATATAAAATCATTTTTAGTTTTTTCAGCCATGGCTAGCTTTGGTTCGTCATGGCTTTTCTGTTTTATTTGAGGTGTATCGTTTTAATGGACAAGTCATTTTTATTCTTTATTTTTGTAGAAAATGACGCAATGGGTCAAAGCCACTTTGTTATGATGTATGCCCGCTGTAAGTGTAAGAAAGTTAATGAATTTTTAAAAAGGCAAAATATTAACGCTAATATTTCCAATATTTAATATTCCGTCAGGCTTTGAAA
>ERZ791737.675-NODE-675-length-23152-cov-18.027103_pt1 | contig 23152 bp, 25 predicted proteins | sample MGYA00510042_ERZ791737 | MGnify/ENA primary metagenome ERZ791737 (study PRJEB30046, sample SAMN00791965) | human gut metagenome | study: EMG produced TPA metagenomics assembly of the A metagenome-wide association study of gut microbiota in type 2... | reverse complement strand
GCGTTTGGAGATAAATTATCTTTTTCTTTTATTATAGCGTCCAACTCTGAAGCCAAACTTTGAGTATATTCGTTATATCTATCTTCCGAAGACAAACTTTCTCTTATTATGCTCGAATTATTATAATCGTTATAACTATCGTTTTGAGTATTTTCCGACAAAGTTAAAATATCGTTATTTGAATTTACAAAATTTCTATTGCCTGCCAATTCTTCAGTTCGCATAAGTATTTGTGAAGAATCATCAATAACATTCTCATTATTTGCCATACTATTTGCATTATTAGGTTTTGAAGAGCCTAAATGAAAACCCAAAATAAAAATAAATAATATAAGCAAAATACTGCAAGCCGAAAATATAAATAATCTTAAAGGAGTAAAATTAACTATATATAAAGTTTTTTTCTTTCCGTAAATAGAATTAGTAGAATATTCTTTTTCTTCTTCTATCGTATTGTTTTGATTTTGATTTAGTTCCATAATGCCTTCCTAATTTTTTTGAGACTATAATTAAATGATTATAATCTCTCATATTGTTTATTATAATATCGGCATTGAACTTCTTATTTTTTACATCGATTTGCATTTTTAGAATTTTTCTTGCCTCTTTTTCGGATATATTTCTACTCTTTTGCATTCTCTTTATAATATCCGAAGTTTTTGAATTAACATATATTAAACTATCGCACATTTTATATATTTCGCTTCTCATAATTAACGCCGCTTCAATAACTATATCTTTATCGGTTGAATTTATTAATTTATAAACTTTATCTTCTATATAAGGATAATTTATACTTTCTAATTTTCTTAATTTCTTTGAATTTCCAAAAACTATTTTACCTAGTTTTTTTCTGTCGATATTTCCGTTATTGTCAAGTATATCGCTTGAAAACTCTTTTATTAATTCATCTTTTTTGATTTTATCGTTTAAGGCTTCATGTCCTATGATATCGGCGTCAATATATAATGCATTCAGTTCTTTTGCAAGCAATTTTGAAAAAGAACTTTTGCCCGAACAAATAAGTCCGAATATTCCTATAATATTTTTCATAATTAATTTTGAGCCTGAATAGAATTAGCTGCGGTATTTGTAATATAAGGAATAACTATTTGATTAATATTAACTTTGCTTAAAACTCTTCCGTCAATAAGTTTTGTTAAAGAAACATTTTCATCCGCGGTTATAATTTTTACCATTCCTATTGACATATCGGCGTTTCTATTTGACAAATCTACAGAAGCCGAAGAAGTATTATAAAGAATCAAATTCATATTATTTGTTAAGCCTTGCAATTTTCCCGCATTTATATAAATATTATCGTTATGAATCTTAATAACTTTGCAGTAAAAAGGAATAGCATTGTCTATAACTTTTCCCGTCATAACTGCGGCGTTCATTATTCTATCTTTGCCTTTAGTTGTAATAGTAAAATTTGTAACAACTCTTTCATTTTTTACATCGACTAAATCGAGCATAACGGTAAAATTATCTATATTATTTTCAAAAGTAGAGCCTCTTAAATAATAATCTACTTTTCTTGAGTTTAATTCTAAATATAAATCTCTTTCAGAGTAATAATTTGTATGAATATCCAAAACTTTAAATTTTCCATATTGAGGCAAAACATAAGATAAAGTTTGATATAATGCCGTATTAAAAAACATTGGACTATCTTTTTGAGCGTTTATTGTATCGGTTATAGCGATAGTATAGCCCGATTTTTCCAAATTATATTGATTTTCTATTCCCCAACTTTTTGAAGGAATATTTTTATCTAATTTTCTTTTATAGCTATCATATTTATAAACGATTGATTTGTCATTTGGATTAACATTTTTAGCAATTTCCAATTCTTCTAAAGCTCTCTCTTCTAATCCCATTCTTCTATAAACATCCGAAAGCATCAATCTCGCGTAAGTATTTGCAGGATTTAATTTTAGCATATGTTTTAAATATGCCTGCGCTCTCACATTATCGGCAAGCCTTGTATAATAAGATGCGATATTTCCATAATATAAAGCCGCTCTATTTCTTTCATAATCGGGTTTAGGATTAGTATTAAGTAAAACTCTTTCATAAGCAAGCCTTCCAAGTTCGTCTTCGGGTTCAACTCTTAAATAATTTATATAAGAATTTTTAGCGTTCGGATAATTTTTAGCTTCTTCATAAACATTGCCAATATAATAATATTTGCTATTATTTTTAAATTCAGAATCGGGAATATATTCCAAAATTCCTATAGATTCGTTATATCTCTTCATAGATAAAAATATGCTCGCTTGAAGTATTTTAGCTTCGTTATAATTCGTATAATAATAAAATGCGTTACTAATCTCGCTTAAAGCGTTATTATAATTTTTATTCAAATAATAATAATTAGCCAAATGATAGTAGGATTCCGCCATTCTTGGATTATTATTTATATTATTATTTAACAAATTAAAAGCGGAATTGCTATTCCCGTTTGCAAGTTGTAAATATGCCAATGAAACGGGCGCTTCCGCTCTGCTTTTATCTATAATAATAGCTCTTTCGTATAAAGTCATTGCGGTTTTATAATAGCCTATTCTTTCGTTTAATACTCCTTCGCAATAATTTGCAAAATAATTTTTACTGTCTAACGCTTTTATCAATTTAATCGTGTTTCTTGCTTCGGAGTTTCTATTATTTAAAAGCTCAACATTAAGTTTTCTTTCAAGAATTCTAAAATCTTTTGAATGATAATTTTCAGCGTCTTTAATCAGAGTTTCCGCCATAGAATAATTTTTTAATTTAATATAATTATCTATTAAAAGAATATAAGCTTCTATATTGCTTGGCTTAATATTCATAGCTTCCAAAATCGCTATAGAATTTTCGTAATTTCTGTTATTATAAAAATTCAAAGCGTTTTGAAAATTATTATTAGAAGTTTGTCCTAAAGATGCAAAACTTATGCAAATAGAAATTAAAAAAACTAATATTAATCTCAAAATTAAATCCTTATTTTCTTATATTTCTTGCTATTATCTGTCTTCTCAAATATGCGGGAGTATCTTCGTCATAATCTGCAGACGAATTTGTATCCGCTCCGAATATATAACTTTTAGCTCCCAAATCGTTATGGATTTTCATTCCTTCATCCGACATAATATCGAATATAGGTTTTTCTTTTTTAACTTCATTCTCTTTAATATCAATATCGGCTTCGGCAACTTCGGTAGCTATAGTTCCCGAATAAAATTCTTCGTTTCTGTCGATTATAGAATTAGCGCTTTTGCTTATTTGATTATTAACTATATTTTTATTAAACGGCGCATATTCCGATTTTTCAATTGATTCTTCTTCTTTATCAAAATCTTCTTCTTCATTATTATTTTCCGTATTATTAATATTATAATTATTAAGAGATTGATTTTTAAATTTATTTGCAAAATTTACGCTTTCAAAAGAAACTTTATTAATATTTTCTTCTTTATCTTTTAAATCAATTTCTTTAGAATTGTCGATTATAGTTTCGTTTGAATTATTATTTTCATTATTTTCTATAATATTATTTGTATTTAAATCATTTTTTATATTATTATCTTTAATATCGTTTTTATCGGATTCAAAATCTTTATTTTCCGCTTCGTTATTTTTATTACAATTATCGTCAAAACCCGTAGCCACAATCGTCACTCTTATCTCGTCATTTAAACTTTCATCTATACAAGTTCCTATTTTTATATTTGCTTCTTCGTGAGCGTAGCTATTTATTTTTTCAGCGGCTTCTCCGTATTCTTTAAGTCCAAAATCTTTTGGAGCTACTATATTTGCCAAAACGCCTCTCGAATTTTTTATACTTGAAACATCCAATAAAGGATTTTCAAAAGCGTTTGATATTGCTTTTTCTATTCTATTTTCGCCTTTTCCTATTCCTATTCCTAAATGCGCTCTTCCGTTAGATAAAGCTATCATAGTGCGAACATCGGCAAAATCTACATTTACTCCAAAACCTGTTTGAGTAATTATATCGGAAATTCCTTGCACGCCTTGTCTTAATATATCGTCTATAATTGAAAACGCTTCCGTGTATCCGTAATTTTCAGCGTCAACCATATCGTAAAGATTTTCATTTGGTATTATTATAAGAGAATCTACAACGGAAAACATTTTTTCTATTCCCGCTTCGGCTCTATTCATTTTTAATTTGCCTTCGTATTTAAAAGGTTTAGTGACAACTCCTATTGTTAAAGCTCCGCATTTTTTTGCAATTTCTGCGACTACAGGACTCGCTCCCGTTCCCGTGCCTCCTCCAAAACTGCTTGCAATAAAAACTAAATTAGCTCCGTTAATTATCTCTTCAATTTTTGCAACATCCTCTTTAGCGGCTTCAGCTCCTTTTTCTGGGTCAGTTCCCGCACCCAATCCTTGCGTCACTCTTTCTCCTAAAACTATTTTGGTTTCTGCATTGGACCTTGAAAGCGCCTGTTTGTCGGTATTCATAGCCACAAAATCTACGCCGTTAAGTTTTTCTTCTATCATTCTATTAACGGCATTGCATCCTCCGTTTCCAACTCCTATAACTTTTATAACAGTGCCTAAAGAAACATTAAAAGAATTTATATTTGAGTTCATTTTTGAATTATCAGCTAATTCTATTCTATATTTAGAATCCATTGCTTACCCCTTTTTATTTTTAATTATTAAAAAAATAAAAAATTAAAATACTTATAATTATTATCGTATATTATCAATTTTAATAAACATAATTATATTAACATAATTATAAAATTAATCAAGTGCTAAAAATAAAAAAATATGATATTATATAAAAAATATTATCGATTACTTCAGGGTTTACTCTGTAATGACGGTAAATAAAATAGTAATTTCAAGCATACGAAATTTATATTAATCAATCTATAAAAAATTAAACGGAGAAAATTTTTTAAGCCGATAAAGAAATTTTATAAAAATAAAATACGAAAAAATAACGATAACGATTATACAAAAAATTTGCGTTAATTTTAATATATAATAATTCTTAAAAATGATTTATAATATTTTAATTATAAAAATAAATTTTAAAATTAAAAAGAAAAATAAAAAATGAATATACATATACATACTTTTGGATGCAGGCTCAATCAATATGAAAGCGAAAAAATTTCATTTGAATTAAAAAATATGGGAGCGAATATTACCGAATTAAAAAATGCGGACGCTATAGCTATAAATACTTGCACGGTTACAAACGATAGCGATAAAAAACTTATAAATTATTTAGACAAACTTGAAAATATATCTCAAAAAAAAATTTTCTTAATAGGTTGCTATGTTTCAAAAAAAGAAAATTTATTTGATAAAGAAAATATAACTATAATACCAAACGATAAAAAAGAAGAAGCTTCTCAAATAATATTTAATACTTTGACTAAAAATTATGAGAGCGAATTTAAAAATCCGATATTCTTTCCGCAGGAGCAGAGCAGAGCGTATTTAAAAATTCAAGATGGTTGCGAGGTTTTTTGTTCTTATTGTATAGTGGCTAAAGTTAGAGGAAAACATAAAAGCGTTGAGCCTAAAAAAATTTATGATGCAATAAAAATCGCTTACGAATACGGTTATAAAGAAATAGTTTTAACGGGATTAAATTTAGGTTCTTACAATTATAATAACGAAATAAAATTTATTCAAATAGTTAAAAATATGCTTGAAATATCTTCAAAATTTGGAATAAGAATAAGACTCTCTTCTATCGAGCCGATTTACTTTAATGACGAGCTTATAAGTTTATTTAAAAATTCCGAAGTTCTATGTCCGCATGCGCATATTCCTTTGCAATCGGGAAGCGATAAAATTTTAAAATTAATGAATAGAAGATATACGAGAGAAAATTATTTAAATATAGTCGAAAAATTATATAAAACAAATTCAAATATTGGAATAAGCGCCGATATTATGGTTGGTTTTCCAAATGAAGATAGTAACGATTTTAAAGACACTTATAATTTATGCGAAAAATCAAAATTTATAAAGATGCATATATTTAGATATTCTAATAGAGAAAATACTCCTTCGTCAAAAATGTCAAATCAAATTGGCTACAGAACAAAATTAAAAAGAGCGAAATTATTAAACGAATTAAATAATAAAATGAAGGACGATTTTTATAAAAACGCTATAAATAGAGAATTAAAAGTAATTGCGGAAAAAAAATTAGAAAATAATTATTATATAGGAACGAGCGGAGAATATTTGAAAGTAAAATTCAAAAGCGAAAAAATTATTGAAAAAAAAGATATTATTAAAGTTAAAGCGATTAAATATGAAGACAATATAATAATTGGCGAGGCTAAAAATGGATAATATAAAAAAACCTAAACTTACTTTAAAAGAAAGATATAACGATGAATTTTTGGAAAAAGCGGAAATTAGAAGAAAGGCTTTGCAATATAAAAGAATGCATGTCGGACTTATAAATAGCGATAGAATGGAGCATATGATAAAACTTCTTTATCAAGTTCATCAAAATTATTATCTTGGTTATTTTGAAGCGAGTTGCACTCTTGCAGGCAGTATGTTTGAACAATCTCTTATGATTCTTTTGGAAGAGAAAATAAACGAAGACGGATTTATATCGATAAAGAAATTAAAAAACGGAAAACCTTATTACGATAAAATTACGAATATTGAAGATTTGGCTCAATGCAATATCGGAACTTTAATTTCAATTGTCGGTTATTATAAAATGCTTCCTAATAACGAATACAATTTAGCGAAAACTCTTCAAAATATTAGAAATTGTATAGTTCATGATATGCTTCCAAAATTTTATTTAATTGACGGACATTATCAAGCGGAAATTAGAATTAATTTAAACTCAAATATTACAAAAATTATAAAAATTCCCGAAGCCGAAATAAAAAATCGCACGGCGGGACAAAGTTCAATAGAATTATGGTCTTACTTTTTATTAACTCGCACAAGAAGTTTGATAGAGTTTTTATTTATAAATAGAGTGAAAAAATTTCCGCCAGAATTTTAATTATATAAACTACTTTATAATATCAAAAAAATCATCGGGATAGATAACATTTAAGGATTATGAATAGTCGAAGTTGTAAGCCATTCTTTATATTCCGTGTAATAATAAGCCGTTAACTCTTCAACTTGCTTTTGATATTTATCTTTTAAATCTCCTCCAAGAATTCTTTTCCCTATGCCTTCCGCAACTGTTTGAATTGCAGTCGGAGTGTCATGTCCATCTAAATGATTTAATCCCGTATTATGCAAATGCTCATGAAATATTACTCCCACAAAACCGATAAAAATTCCGTATGCGAATTCGTTTTTCCAATTCATATTTGGAATTCCTACAAAAGTCGCATCTCCCAAATTATTTATATATCCTTCTAAAGCGTATCGAGACGGTCCTATTCCGCCTACGGCAACCTGACTTGTTCTATTATATTTGCAATATTGAACATTATATTTACGATTTCTTACAACCGCTAAAAGTCTGTTTGTGTCGTATACTTGTCCATTAGTAATCGGGTATCCTCCTCTACTTTCATTAACCGAAGATATATAAGTCTTTTTCAAAAATTCTGTTTCAAATTCAGGCGTATTTATTATAGCTCTCATTAAAGCTAATGAACGCAAAGCCCATCTTTTTTCTTCTACCGTAATAACCGTATAACTGCTTATTTCTGGAGCTATATAAAATCTATCTATTCCTACTTGCCAATAAGGATATTTTTTATCTATAGCCTCTTTTGTATAATCAGAAGGCTTTATAGTATTCTTACAGCCTAATATAAATAATAACAAAAATATAAAATGTAATTTATTTTTCATGATTTTCTCCTTAAATACTAAATTATTTTAATTCCTATTTGAAATCCTAAATCGAAACTTGATATATTTTGTTTAATGACTTTTCTTAAATCGTTATCATTAAACTTTGGAGTTTTTAAATATATTCCAAAATCGTATCCTATATATCCGCCTAAAAATAAATTTAATTTTTTATCCGAATAAATTAAATAATCTACGGAAAATTTTAAATACGGAATAATCGGAACTTTAAAAACATTTTTTAATTGATTAGCTTTTATAATTTCTATATTTTGAGTTATTTTAGAATTTTGATAGTCTGCGAGAGAATCCTTAACTCTTGCATATAACGGAACTTTAATTCCTCCCGCAATACCGAAAGAAAATTTATTCCAATTAAATTTAGGGTATATTCCAAATACCATGCTTTCAAAAATATAACAATTAAAATCTTTTATGGAAGCGCTTCCCTTATTTTTAGAATAAGATGCAAAAGTGTCATGAAAATATCCCGTTTCAAATAATAAACTTAAACTCATATTCTTTTTAAATTTAAAATTGTATCCTAAATGAATTAATATTCCAGAATCTAAACCTATATAAGATTTTTTTGAATTTTGTTTTAATTTTGAATTATAATTACTTTGCCCAACGGTCGAACTGTCTTTATTTAATATAAATCTATCAATTCCTATGCTCATACCAATCGGAATTTGAAAACCGTATTCAAAACCGCCTTTGGCAAACGCTAAACTACTTAAAAGAGCCGTAATTATTAATATCTTAAAAAATATTTTCATTCTATATTTATTAACCTTCTTTATATTTATAAAATCTTAAATTTTATATTGGTCTTATCTTCACGCCCAATTTAATTCCTAAATCTATACTCGATAATTTTTCAATCGGATTAACGCTATTATTCAAATTTTTATTTTGATAATATATCGGAAAATCATAATTAAAATAAGCGGATAAAACCATATCGAATTTTACCGAACTATAAAAAGAATAATCGAATACAAATTTTATAAACGGAATAGCTTGATATTTAAAATAAGTTTTCATTTTATTCGCTTTAATCATAGTTATATTTTCAGTAATATATCCGATAGATTTATTTTTTGAAGAATAATTTATTTCTGCATATAACGGAACTTTTACTCCGAAACCTAAAGAAAAAGAAAAATTCTTATAATTTAATTTCGGAATAGCTCCAATCAATAAACTATCGAAAGTATTATAAATGCTATTTTTCATTACGAATATATACGAATTTGTTTCAGTGTCTTTCAAACTATAATTAATAGAATCTCTAAAATATCCTAATTCTCCTAAAAGACTCACGCTAAAATCTTTATTTATTTGAAATTTATATCCTAATTGAGATAAAATTCCTATTTCAAAACCCGCTTTAGTTTTCTTTGCGTTATTTTCTTTATATTGATTAAATCCAGAATTATTATTTCCATATTCCGATGAATCGAAAGCATGCAAAGATATACTCATTCCTATTGGGACAAATATTCCAATTTCTAATCCGCTTTTTGCAAATAGATTAAACGAATTAAAAATTAAAATTAATAATATAATAATAGTTTTTATAGTTTTCATTTTTAATATTTATCAGTAAATTTTATCGAATTATACAGCGTTATTAATAATTAAGCAATATTAAAAAATCAAAATAAATTTAATAAAAATAAACTACTTTATAATATCAAAAAAATCATCGGGATAGCCATACATATTGATTTTACCGCTTTCGTCAATATCAATTTCGACATAAGCGCCGTTAATAATATTTTCGTTTTTATATCTATCGGTTAGAAAATCCATAACTTGATTATCAGAACCGAACAAATGATTATTTATATTTCGTCTCTCTTCGATATATCTTCCCGAGATTAGCAAATCCGCGTAATCAAAAATTTCAGTTTTTCCGCTCGATATAATTTCCTCTTTTTCGTATCCTGTGTAAAGTATTATTCCAATATCAAGTTTTTTTATAAGTTTCATTAATTCCAATAATTCGTCAAGTTGTTCTAAAGGTTCGCCTCCAAGTATCGTAACGCATTTTATATTATTCTTTTCAATCGACTCTTTTATTTGAATTATTAAATCTTCAGTTTTTATATAAAAGCCGCCTTCAAAATCATGCATCGATTTATTCCAGCAGCCTTTACATTTCAAACTGCAACCTTGCATCCAAATTGCAAATGAATTTCCGAAACCGTAAATACTCGAATTATTATTAATATGAGCTAAACGCATTTATTTTTATCTTAATTTTTTATCTAACTTCTCTAACTAAAGTAAGTTGAATTTTATTATCTTTTTTTGTTTCCATAACTCTATAACCTTTAGCTCTAGCTTTTTCCATTATCGCTTTTTTTTGAGATTCTATATACGCGAGTCTCTCTCTTTCGAGTCTTTCCGCTTCTTCTTTAAGTTTTATCTCATAAACATTATTATAAGATTTTTCAAGTTTTGTAAGAAAATAAGATATTTCCGTATTATAGCTATCATAATTTAAAATATATTTTCCGTTTACAAATTTAAAATATGTGTTTCTATACTTATGCAATGATGGAATATAAATTTTATCGTTTTTAATTTCGTAATTATATCCGCATTTTTCCAAAGCCTCTAAAAGTATTTCTTGGCTTATAAAAGGTGTTGTGGTTTTTACTAAACAACTCATTTTTTTTCTCCTCGCCACAGGCGTGCCTATGGCTATTTTTGAATATTAATATTTTTTTGACTAACATTAACTTTTTGATAATACTCGTCAGTTTTCTTAACTTCTTTTATATCGGCAAGCTCGTCTAAAATCTCTTCCACTTCCGACAAACAAGCCTCGCCCTTGATTCCGTCAGTTTTCAAATCTAAACTTCCGTCTTCGTTAATTGTAATATTTATTCTTTGCTCTTTCATTTTCTCTCCTTTTTATCTTAAAAATAAATTATTCTAAATTTTCAATATCGATTTTATCTATCAAATCAATATTTTCGTCAGTTTCCATAATATACGAAAGCGAAGAAACATTATTTTTCTTATTATAAGCGTTTCTATAAATTTTATTAATTTCGTCTATTATTTCATTAATCTTATTTACATTTTTTATATTTTCTAATTCTTTTAAATCGTTTTCTACTTTTGAAGTTAACTCTTCATAAGTTTTTTTATCCGAATAATCAAAATCTTTAATAATATCTTTTATTTCGATTATTTTATCTTCGCACTTTCTTATAATTGGATTTAATTTTTCAATATTTGATTCTTTAACTTCTTCTTTTTTATCATTTAAAATATTATTAATGATTTTTGATATTTCTTTAGCTATATTTTTATTTTCCGTAAGAAATTCAATAGAAGCATTTGATAAATTAAATATATCGGTTTTACTATCAATTTCCCCCGTAATGGTTATTAATTTTTCAGATTTTACTTCTTTATTAGTTTTTTTAGTTGTTTTCTTTTTAATTGTAGTTTTATTTGCAATTGCTGTATTAATTTTTCTTATTTCTTCCAATTTAGGTTTCATTTCTTCTTGTAATTCTTTATAAGATGAATATCTCATAATTAAATCTCCTTAAAATTTTAATTTTAAATTTTTAATTTTTTATTTTAATATATTTATTTAATTTTAATTACTATTAATTTTAAAATTTATGGCGGAATAGCGGATATATTAATAAATATTAAATTAATCATTTTCTCTCCTTTTTTTATTTATTTTTAATTTTCTTTTTTATCGTTATCCGTAATAAACGGATTATTAACTTCTTGTTTTAATTGAGGAATTGGTTTATCTTTTGATTTTTCATCCTCTTTCCACGATTTTGAAGAAGCCAAAACGGCGCGAGCTTTTGCCCATCTTCTCATATCGCTTATATTCTCTTTCATAGTTTTTGAAATAGGATAAGTTTTTTTCATTGCCTCTATTATATGCTCCGTTGAAATTTCTTTATTTTCGTCAAAAGCCTTAAATAAAGCTTCTTTTATAGCCTCTTCAATTTCAGCTCCCGAAAAATCTTCGCAGGCGTCAGCTATTTTTGAAATATCGAAATTATTATAATCTCTTTTTATTCTCTTCAAATGTATTTTTATTATCTCTTCTCTATCTTCTTTTAATGGCAAATCGACAAAAAATATTTCATCAACTCTTCCCTTTCTCAAAAGCTCGGGAGGAAGTCCAGATATATTATTTGCAGTAGCGACAACAAATACGGGTTTTTTCTTCTCTTGCATCCAAGTTAAAAAAGTTCCTAATACTCTTGAAGTAGTTCCGCCGTCAGTAGAGCCAGAAGACGCCAAGCCCGAAAGTCCTTTTTCAATTTCGTCAATCCAAAGAACAGAAGGCGAAACCGCTTCCGCTATTTTTAAAGCTTTTCTTATATTGCTTTCAGATTCTCCGACAATTCCGCCGAAAATTTTACCCATATCTAATTTTATTATAGGAAATTGCCAAGCCGAACCAACCGCTTTCGCGCATAAACTTTTGCCCGTTCCAGGTATTCCAAGTAAAAGTATTCCTCTTGGAGTTTCAAGTCCGTATTCTTTAGCTTTCTCTTCAAACGCTCGTCCTCTTCTTTTAAGCCAATCTTTCAAAATATCTAATCCGCCGACATCGTCTAAAGTTTCATTATGATGATAATATTCTAAATGTCCGCTATTTTTTATTATATTTTCTTTCTCTTGTATTATTATTTGAATTTCTTTTTCGGTTAATTGTCCCGTTTGAACTATCGCTTTTGAAAACGCCCTTTCCGCTTCCATTATTGTTAATCCTAAAGCCGATTCAATTATTTTTTCAATATTTCCTTCCGACTTAACGCCGTAATTTTTGCATACTTTATTAAATATAATAGTTAAATCTTTTCTGCTCGGTAAATCAAGCTCTTCTATATAAACTTCTTTCTCAAGCTCTGAAGGAATTTCTTTTTTAGTTTGAAGCATTATTAAAGTTCTATCTTTTTTAAAAGAATCGTTTAATGCAATATCTTTTATTTTGCTTATTAAAAAAGAATTATCTCTTAATTGCAAATTAAATTCTTCCAAAATTAAAATAGAATCTTTTGCTTCATCGCTTTCATACCAATCTAAAATGGCTCGGTTATCTTCCGTATTGTCGATAATGTCGAAATTTTTACCGTTAAACTTTTTAAGTCCAGAGGAAATATTCCACTTAAACCAATTCCTGTTTAACTCCGAAGCGCTTTTATGAACATCGCCTTCTATTCTTTCGTTTTCATAGCTTACAATCTGTATAATATTTATTCCAGATTTTATTAAGTTGTTTAAATTAATCATTTTTTTCTCCTTTTTTTAATTTAAAATTTTATTTTTTATTTTTAATTTTTTATAATTTTAATTTTATTCTTCCAAATCTTCATTTTGATTAATTATAAAATCATAATCAATATAAGGATTATCTTTTAATTTTTCTTGAATCTCTTTACTAAATTTATTTGTAATCTCTCTCGATTCAGGCTCTATAATATCGGCAATATAAATTTTGCTCGGCTCATCTTCGTAAGAATATGTTAATTTTACCGTATAACCGTTTTCTTTTAATTTGAAATAACCCGAAACTTCGGCAATTTTTATATATTCTTCAAAATATGGCTTCAAATCTGTAGGAATATTAAAAGCGTAAACCGATTGATATTCTCCTTTTTCAATATAAGGTTTAATTTCTTCAGGAATATCAAGATTTGAAAAATCTACTCCGCTTGGAATATCTAAAAATTCCGTTTCAATATTATAATCTAAAGAAAAACATTTAATTTCCGTATCTAAACGCATAACAGCGCTTTCATACTCTGAAATAAGTCCTTCTTCGTTCATCATAGAAACAAAATCTTTCATAGCTTCGGTTTGTTCTTCCAACGCTTTTATAATTTCTTCTTGATTAATATCTTCGCTATTAAGAATTGATGCGAATTCCTTTATAATCTTATTATTTTTTTTAAATTCTTTTGCAAAACTTTCGGGGATAATTTCATTTTCTTCATTTATTAATTGTGAAAATTTATTTATAATATTAATATGTTTATTAAAATCATCCACAATCTCTTTTGGCAAATGATTTTCCCCGTTTAATAATTCTAATTCCTCAAATTCTTCTTTTTCTTCTTCGTTGTTATATTCTTCTTCTAACATAATTTATTCTCCTTTTTTTTATTTAAATTTTTTATATGTTAACGATTTTATTGACAAATAATACCTATTATTTTTAATATTTTTACTCTTACAAATAGGGCATTCTATATCTTTATTTTTACCTAAAAAGAACCATAATAAATTGTCTAATAATTTTCTCTTAATAGAAAATCTATGATAACAATTCCAACATTTACATTCTTGTATTTGATATAGAAAAATATATTTTCCTTTACAATTACGATACGGACATATAATTTTATTTTTCTTACCTAAAATAAATCTTATTAAATTTTCTAATTTCCTATTAATATGGAATGTTCGCATGCAATCAATACATATATATAGCTTTTTTGGATATTGCTTCATTTTTAATTTCCTTAATTATTATTTATCTATCATTTTATTTAAAACGGAGATTTTTATATCCTTGCTTTTGCAATTTGGACATTTTAAAAATGGATTTATATTCTTTTTTATATTAAGCGCTTCCAATATTGGATTTGGCTTAATGCTTGATATAAAAGTCTCTTTGCAAGAGTTACATTCGTAAAAATATGGCGGTTTATTTGGCAACATAAATACTCCTTATATAATTTTTAAATAATTTAATAATATTATTAATAAAAAGCTCACAATAGGCAAAGATATGCAGAGAAAAAACAATTTTTTATTTGCATTTTCAAGTTTATTTATTTTCGCCGTAAGTTCAAAATCAATATTTTTAATTTTTTTATCAAAACTTTCGGACAGATTATTTATTTTCAAGTCGACATTTTCAATTTGATTAATAATATTTGCATTAATCGAATTTATTTTTGCATTAATATTCTTATCAATATTTTCTATTTTTTCGCTCGTATAACTCGACTCGGCTTTAATAAAATTATTTAATCCGTCTATTTTGCCGTTAATATTTTTCGTTTCGTTATCGATTTTCTTTATTTCGTTATTGATTTTTTCTATTTCGGTTTCGACAAAATTATTTATTTTTTCTGTTTCTTCGCAAAAATATTTTTTATTTTCGTTTATCTCGGAATTTAATTTTGCAAGTCTTCCGTTTAATGTTTCGTTTATAGTTTCAATTCTTTTATTAGTTTCAGAATATAATTCTTTATAATTATTAAAATTTTCATTGAATTCGTTAAAAACTTTCCAAAAATTATCCGACTTATCAATCGCTTCTTGCATTTTGTGAATTTTATCCGCATCGTCTCGCACGGAGTCGATATAAGAAAGCTTTTTTTGAAAATCATTCATATTTTTTAGAAGTTCTTCAACTTTTTTTAAAAGATTTTCCATTTATAAATTTAATCTCCCAATAAAAAATAATATTTTGTAAATTACAATAAAAATATTTTTGATTAATCATAAAATCATTTTTACTACTTTAAAAATTATAGTAATTACGGCTAATATTATTTAAGAATATCCAAAAGAGAGTTTATAACTTCTTCTTTTTTATCGTATTCTTTTCTTTTTTCCTCAATCTCGTTTTCGCTTAATTGCATATTTGCTTCAATTTCTTTTTTAATATTTTTTATGCTATCTTCATTATTTTTCATTACTCTGTTAATGTTTCTTTGTATAAATTCTATCGTATTGTTTGTAATAAAATCCAAATCTTCAAAATATTTATCAAAAGAATTTTTAATTATTTCGTCAATATAAGAATTCATTTCAACTTTTCTTTTTTCGGACGCTTTTATCTCCAAAATCGAAAGACATTTATAATCCGATAAAGATATTTTATTATTTATATCGTCATAAAAAGAATTTTTAAAATCTTTTATCAATTTGTCGAAATTCGCTCTTAAAGAATATGAATTAAATTCTTCTAATTGATTATTTTCTTTAATAAAACTTTCAATAGAATTAAAATAATTTTCCAAATTAGATATAAAAGTTTCTTCAAGTTTTTTAATTTGACTTTTCTTATTATCTTTAATATCGTTTAGAATAGAATTTAAATTTTGCAATTGAGATATTGAATTATCTTCGCTATCATAATGTTTCGTTTCTCTAATTTCATTATCGGTTTTTTCATTCTTTTTGAAAATATCTTTAATAACTTCCGCTACTTTTTCTGCCGCATAAAAAGGCATCTCTCTTACTTTATCGCTTCCACATTTTGGACATTTTAACGGCTCTTCTTTTTCAAAAATTATACCTATGTTTTCATGCCAATCTGTTTGGTCTGGAGGGTCTTTACAAATCGGAGGTTTACTTGTCTTTTCAAATACTTCAATTAACTTTGCAAACTTACCTTTTCTTTCTGATACAAATATTTCTCCGCATGATTTACATTTATAATAGTATCCAACAAATTTAACAAAATCAATCATTTTTAATCTCCTCATTTTATAGTTTCCAAAAGAGAGTCAATAATTTTTTCTTTTCTGTCATATTCTTTTCTTTTCGCTTCAATCTCTCTTTCGTTTAATTGCATATTTGCTTCAATTTCTTTTTTAATATTTTTTATGCTATCTTCATTATTTTTCATTACTCTGTTAATGTTTCTTTGTATAAATTCTATCGTATTGTTTGTAATAAAATCCAAATCTTCAAAATATTTATCAAAAGAATTTTTAATTATTTCGTCAATATAAGAATTCATTTCAACTTTTCTTTTTTCGGACGCTTTTATCTCCAAAATCGAAAGACATTTATAATCCGATAAAGATATTTTATTATTTATATCGTCATAAAAAGAATTTTTAAAATCTTTTATCAATTTGTCGAAATTCGCTCTTAAAGAATATGAATTAAATTCTTCTAATTGATTATTTTCTTTAATAAAACTTTCAATAGAATTAAAAACTTCTTCTAACTTTGATATAAATAAATTTTCAAGTTCTTTAAGTCTTGGTTTTTTCGACTCTTTAATATCGTTTAGAATAGAATTTAAATTCTGCATTTGAGATACGGAATTATCTTCCGAATTGTAAGCTTGCATATTTCTAATTTCATTATTAATTTTTTCATCCTCTTTGAAAATGCCCTTAATAAATTCTATAGCCGCTGGAGCTATACTTATTAGAATTTCAGGTATCTTTTTTAAGACAATAGGCGGTATAGGCGGTATAGGTGGAATAGGTGGAATAATCATGTTTTATCTCCTTATTTTATAATTTTATAGTTTCTAAAAGATTATTAATAATCTTCTCTTTTCTCTCGTATTCTTTTCTTTTTGCTTCAATCTCGCTTTCGCTTAATTTTATGTTTTCCTCGATTTCTTTTTTAATATTTTCAACGCTCTCTTGATTATTTTTCATAACTCTATTAATATTCCTTTTAATAGAATTCAAAGAATTTTTTGAAATTTCGTCTATATTAAAACAGAAATTATTTAAAGCGTTATCGACTAATTCGTCCAAATAGCTTTTTATCTCTTTTTCCTTTTCTCTTTTGTTTTTCAATTTTAATATATCCGAGCATCTCCTATCGGATATAGCTATATGGTCTAATATTTCGCTTGAAAAGGTTCTTTTAAAATTTGTTATCGTATCGCTAAATTTAGTTTCAATATCCACTACATTTATATTCAAACTTTCAAATTTTTTATTAATTTCTTTTTCAAGCGCTTCTCTTTGTAAAAACGGATTTAAAGAGGGGTCATATTCGCTCTTTTGATTAAGCTCCATTTCTATCATATCAACTACATCTTTAATAATCTTTTCCGAATATTCGATAGTTTTCTTTTCTACCTCTTTTAAAGTAGTTTTATAATCTTCTCTTATTTGTTCAAGCATTTTAGCTACCGCTTCAGTTTCTTTAATAGTGGCGTTTTCTTCGTCATAAGTATCGCTTTCTGAAAATTTTTTTGAGCTTTTCTTGGAAGTCTTTTCAAGTTCGGTTTTTTTACCAGAAAAAAATTCCACAACTTTTTTTACTCCGCTTGCTATAGCTCTACCTACAGATTTAATAAATCCCCACAATCCCATATATTTTCTCCTTTTATTTTAATTTTTTACATTTATTTTTTTATGGCTTCTTTTAACTCTTTATTTGCATTAAGCCACTGCGTTTTTATCTCTTCAAATTTTTTATTTAAACTATCCATAGCCGTTTCGATTTCCTCTATTTCCTTATTTTTCATAAGTTTAAACTCTTCCTGCTGTTTTCTATCCATATCTAAAGAGGCTCGGCTTTGAGAATTTGAATCTTTTATACTTTTAGCTTTATTGCTTATATTCGTTATCATACTTAAATATCTTTTTTCCAAATCTTTTATAACCTCTTCCTCTCCTTTTGAAATTATATCTCTATGCATTATGGAATTAACTTTTTGTATATTCGTTAAATCTCTTATAGGATTAGAATTTTTTATTATATTATTATTAAGATTTGGGTCTTGTAAACTTAAATCTATGCCGTAGCTTTTTGCCAATTTATATATTTGCAATATTGCGTCTTCTTCGCATTTTTCACCGTTTTCAAGTTCTATAACTTTAGAATATACATAAGAAGAAACGCCGATTATATTATTTTTAAGTAAATCTTCATTTTTATATTTATCTCTTAAATATTTTTTCCATTCTTCAATTTGTTTTTCTTCCCAATCTTTTTTAGGATTATTTCTATTGTCTATTTGCGTTCCTAATATCATAACTTTGTAAAAATCGTATCCGATATTTTCAAAAACCTTTGTTATGGTTAAATATTCATCGTTTCTTAAACTTGAAGAATCTACGCAAACTATAACGGCATTCGCTCTTTTAATATAATCTCTCGTTATTTTTGAGCGATAATCAACAACATCGTCTAATCCCGGGGTATCGACTATCGTTACATTTTTATGCATATTGTCGTTATTCAAATAAACTTTAAGCTCTTTAACGAAATAATGAATTTTACTATTTTTTGAAGTGTATTCTTTTACTTTATTTTTTAGTTCTTCAATATTTGAAACTTCTTCAATTTTATCGGAAGCTCCTATATAATCATTTTTAATATTTTCCGCTCCCGAACTTTCAAATTCGTCTCTAAAAATTTTTGTTTTTGTTTTTTCTTCAGATTTTTTAACGCTTTCCCATAATTCGTCCCATTCCGCTTTATTATAAAATTTTACTTCAAGTTTATTTTTTGTAGAATATCTAAATTTTGTAAGCGATGCGGTTTCGGGCGTCACATCCGTTGAGGCTATATTTTCCTCAAACAATGCGTTAATAAAAGTGGATTTTCCCGCTTTAATCGTGCCGACTATTGCAATTTGTAAATCGGGTTCGTCTATAAAAGCTTTTTGTTCTTTTATATCTTTTCTCTCGTCATCGAATTTAACATTAAATTCTTTTTCTACCGTTTCAATAGATTTCTCTATTTCTTCGATTTTTCTTTTTTATCTTTCGACTTCGTTTTGTAATTTTTCTAATGCGCTCATTTTAAGCTCCTTTTTAAAATTTTTATTGAATTATTTAAAGATAAATTAATATCCGTATTTGAAATATATTTATAAGGCAAAGACTCTTTATTTTTATTAGCAGATAATTTTTTATAAAATGAAATATAATATTTGTTATGATTAAGTAAACATAAATTTGGAAAAAGTTTAAAGGTTTGCTTAACAAAGTTATAGTGTTTTTAAGTATCATAAAAAAATCTCATCGCCTATTATTTTTGGCAATTTATTATTAAGTATTTTAACATAGATTATAGATTATGTCAAGCGTCTTTATTAAAAATGAACTATAAATTGATATGATTTAATTATAAATTCTAAAATCCATTTCGGGAAATATATCGTCTCGCCATTCCAATTTGCTTAACCATTCTTCGTTTAAATCTCTATTTTTAATGGCGTAATACAAATCTGTAAATCTTTTCAAATATAATTTTGTAGTATTAACGGCATATTCTACCATAGTTCCCGTATGCATTATAAAAGCCCAATCGCTACTTTGAGCGAGCAAAAGTTCTCTCGCCGCTTGATTTAAAGCTCTTTCATAAAGTCCCGTTTCATTATAATAATCACGAGCAAGTTCAATCATTCTTTCTGCAGCTTTATGCAAATGTCTATATATCCAACCGTTAGTTCCGTTAAGCCAAACTTCTCCGTATCCGTTCGCTCCCCAACTCGACATTGAAGGCATAGATATTTGATTTACAGGATGCCTTTCCAGATATTCTTTAGGCGTTATAGTTTCTATTATATTTTGGTCGAAATGAATTTTTCTCATTAAGAATTCTATAAACATAGGTCCTTCATACCACCAATGTCCAAATAATTCCGCATCATAAGGCGAAACTATAATCGGCGGTCTATCCATAACGGAAGCCAAATATTCAATCTGCTTTTCTCTATTAAACATAAAATTGCCCGAATGCTCTCCCGCAGCGTCCATAGCGGCTTCAGGATTATAAGGTTCTTTCGGACAATCTTTTCCCGTAATTCTATAATATTTAATTCCCGTATTTTTTCTTAAACCGTTGCTTTGAATAAAATCTTTAATATATTCAAAAGGCAAATCGTAGCCTATATCTCTGTAAAATTCTCTATATCTAAAATCGCCTGGATAACCTACTTCAGCGCTCCAAACGCTTCTTGAACTTTCAATATCTCGTCCAAATGCCGCAACTCTACTTTCTCTCGAACAATATAAAGGAGCGTAAACTCCGTATTTCGGCACTTTATCGGCATGCATTATTCCATGTGTATCGACAAAGAAATATTTAATTCCGTTATTTGATAAATGTTTTTCAAGTCCTGGAAAAAATCCGCATTCTCCAAGCCATATTCCCGTAGGTTTTCTGCCTAAATGTCTTTCATGAGTTTTAACCGCCATTCTTAATTGCGCTTCTATGGCGTTAGGATATTCCTGCATAAAAGGAAAAAATCCATGCGTAGCTCCGCAAGTTATTATTTCTAAATTTCCTCTTTCTAAAAAATATCTAAATCCGTTTAATAAATTTTTATTATATTTATAAACGAATATATCTCTTATTCTATAAAATTTATCTCTATAGACTTCGGCAGTATGATGAAAATTTGGGTCTAAAGAAGTTCTCTCGCATTCCATTTCCGCCAATTTTATTAACTTCTCTATATGCTCAACATATCTATTTTGAAGAAGTTCATTTGCAAGCATATTCATAAGAGGAGGCGTAACGCTCATTGTGATTTTAAAATTCACTCCGTCATTAACCAATCTATCATAAGCGTCAAGCAAAGGAACATAAGTTTCCGTAATTGCCTCGTATAACCATTCTTCCTCTAAAAAATTTTCATGCTCGGGATGTCTCACATAAGGCAAATGTGCATGCAATACTAAAGCGAAATAACCTTTCGACATATATTATCCTTAAAAATTATTTTATATATATTATTATAATAAAATATATTAGTTAAATCAATACTTTATAAGATAATTTTTATAATTTTTTATTGTGATAAAATTTTAAGATTTGCAAGACTTACAGATTCCCAAAAATACAATATCATGTTTTATAATTTCCATATCGTTTTCTTTTGAAGCAGTTTCGTCTAAAAATTTTTGATATTGCATAGGCATATCGAATAATTTTTTACATTTATCGCATTGAAAATGATAATGTTCGTCAGTTCTATGGTCAAATCTAATTGCATCGTCTATTATCGATATTTTTTGTATATCTTTATTTTCAGAAAGTAAATTTAAATTTCTATAAACCGTTCCTAAACTTATAGAAGGAAAATTTGGCTTTATATGATTATAAACCTCTTCCGAAGTAGGATGATTTTTTAATTCTCTAACGGCGTTTAATATAACCTGTTTCTGTATCGTATTTCTTGTATTATTCATAACAAACCTTAATTATGTTAAATAATAATTGATAATTAATATTATTTAGTAATATATTATATTTTATATATCTATTTGTCAATATAAAATCTTATAATATTTTTAAATTAATATAATCTACGGTTAAAGTTTGATTATTATCTTCGTTAGTCGATTTAGTAATTACAAATTTATAATTATCTTTTTTAAAATAAAATATTTCCGCTAAAATATTTCCGTCAATATTGTCTATAATTTCTTTATTAAATCTAATATCGTTTGAGTTCAAATTATTTAATATATTATCTAATGAAGAATCTATATTATTTGTTACGCTAACGGTTATCTGCTCTATTGTATTATCGCCGACAAATATTATAATCTCGCCTTCGCTTTCTTTTACTTTTATATTTTTTCTTAAAATATTATTTCTAATTAAATCTTTATCTATTTCAAAAATTTTTGATAAATTATCGAATGAAGTTATAAAAGATATTGAAGCTAAAGATTTTATATCGTTATTATTTACTGAAATAAAATCAGAATATATAAAACTGTCTGAAATATTTGCATTTATATTAATAGCCGTATTTTTATGAATCAAATTAGCGACAACTATGCATGAAATAAACAGACATGAAAATAGTATAAATCTTATAACTTTCATTTAATAATCAAATAATTAATTTTCCATAAGTAATATATCGTCAACTTCTTCTATAGAAAATAAAGGCATATCGTTTGCATTATAAAAAGAAGGACTAATTTCAAAATTCAAAACGCTTTTATATTGTTTATAATTTTCCGCTTCTATAACTATATCTAAATCTATATTTATACTTTCGTTTGAATCTATTTTTTTAGGCATAAAGCAAAACATAAATTTTCCAGGAACATTTTTTGAAACAACGGCGGGATTAGGAAAATTAGCTCCATAACCTTCGATAAGTTTATTTTTATAATACATATATACTAAAGCGCTTTCGACTCTTTCAGAATTTTTAGCCGAACATATATTTCCCATAATGCTTGGATAGGTTAAATAATAACCGTTTTCTTCTATAAGCGGAATCGATTCTAAAGGAGTATTTTCTTTTCTTCTTCTTATAACTTCGCATGCTTTTTCTATAGTAGTTAATATTTCTACATTCTCTTCAGTATCGCCTTTATCATAACTGTGTAAAACTCCTCTTGCGCTTGTAACATATTGAGGTTGAACTCTATTTAAAGTATAGGCTATTATATCCATACGCATATTTGTATTTGCGGGTATATTTTTTTCTTTAAAATAGGAATCCGCTAATTTTGAAACTTTCTGTTCCATAAGGTTTACTAAATACATAATATTCTCCCTAACAAAGTTTATGATATATTATACAAAATAATATATTATTTGTCAAAACAAATTTATATTATAATTA
>ERZ791737.667-NODE-667-length-23602-cov-19.341445_pt1 | contig 23602 bp, 17 predicted proteins | sample MGYA00510042_ERZ791737 | MGnify/ENA primary metagenome ERZ791737 (study PRJEB30046, sample SAMN00791965) | human gut metagenome | study: EMG produced TPA metagenomics assembly of the A metagenome-wide association study of gut microbiota in type 2... | reverse complement strand
AGACATATTGGCAAATCTCATATTTACAAATTGTTGGAAGATAAGGGATTTAAAAATGAATATAAATGATATATTAAAAAATATAATTGAAGATAAATATAATGAATTACGCTCTTCAAAAGATAACGAAGGCATTTTTTCTAAAATAGATTATTTTGAAGGAAACGCTATCGGACAGATAGGCGAGGAATTTGTAAAAACAATATTTAAAGAAGAAAATATTAAAATAGATAATAAACAAAAAGTAATTCATGATGAATACGATATTTTATCAAACGGAATTAAAATTGAAATAAAAACTGCAAGAAAAGGATTAAAAAATAATAGTTTTCAATTTAGCGGAATAAATCCCGCTTACAATAATGATTATATTATAGTAATTGGGCTAACGCATCAAAACGCTTATTATTTAATAATAAAAGATAAAATTTCTTACAATCATAAAAAGAGAAGATATTTTTTAAAAGTAAACGAAAAAGAAAGACAACTTGTAGCAATGAACCCTGGCAATTCGGTTAACTATAAATTAACTTTGCAATTATCGGATTTAAAATCTATTGATAATTTTGTCAAAGAATTAAAAGAAAATTTATTATGATTGTAAATAAAAAAAGAAGCGACTTAAATTAAAAGCCGCTTCCTATTACAATGAAAAACAAAATCGTCAAATTATTTCTCTAACTCTGCGTATGAAAATTTATGCCAGCCTAAAGGGTCGTAAACTACGCCTTTTAACTTTTTGCTAACCATTATTGGGTCTGTGTAAAAGTAAATTGGTATAAGTCCCATATCTTGCATTAAGATAGTTTCCGCTTTATGCATAGCTTCCATTCTAACTTTTTGGTCTGTAGTCGACATAGCTATTTTTAAATTATTATCGTAATCTCTGTTTGAATAACCGCCATTATTTTGAGAGCTATAACTTAAAAACACTCCTAAAAAAGTCATTGGGTCATTATAATCGCCAATCCATCCATGACGAGCGACTACAAATTCTTTATTAAGTCTTGTATTTTGGAAAGTAGCCCATTCTTCTTGAGAAACTATTGAATCTATATTTAAATATTCTTTCCACATTTGCTGAATCGCTTCAAATATAGGAATATGATTTCCCGAATTAGACTTAAATTCTATAATCGGCATTCCTTTACCATCGGGATATCCAGCTTCGGCTAAAAGTCTCTTTGCCTCTTCAATATTCTTTTGAAAATCTTCTTCTTTAACGCTATAATAATCTCCGCCGACTTTTCTAAAATCGCCTTCCGCATCCTCCATATCGTTTATTCCGTTTGGCACCCAAGCCGCTGCGGGAATTTGTCCAGCTTTTGTAACTTCTTTAACTATATAATTTCTGTCTATAGCTAAAGCCAAAGCCTTTCTTATTCTAACATCTTTTAATATTTTGTTTGTCCAATTTAAGCAATAATAATAAGTTCCTATATACGGAGCTATATGCATTAATCCTTCATTTTGTAAAGTTTCTATATCGGGTAGAGGAGGATTATTGGCAAAATGTATTGTTCCTCCTTTAATTCCAGCCATTGCAGCGGTTTCATTTTGCATCAATACAAATACGAGTTTTTGAGGAATTATTGCATCCGCATTCCAATAATTAGTATTTTTTTCCATAACGAGTCTATCTTCCGTTCTTCTTTCGGTTAATATAAAAGGACCGTTTCCAAGATAAGAATCGGGCGATAAAGTCCAATCGTTTCCGTATTTCTCTATAATGTCTTTTCGTATCGGATAAAAAGTAGGAAAAGCCGCAAGCTCAATAAAATAAGCCGTAGGAGTAGCTAATTTAACTTCAAGAGTGTTTTCGTCTATTGCTTTAACTCCTAAAGATTCCAAAGGTTTTTTGCCCGCGTTAATATCCATAGCGTTAAGAACAGGCTCATATTGATAAGCGTAATCCGCAGCCGTAAGAGGGTCTACCGCTCTTCTCCAAGCGTAAACAAAATCGTCCGCCGTTATTTTCTGCCCGTCCGCCCATTTTGCATTTTCTCTTAAATGAAATGTATAGGTTAAACCGTCTTCGCTTATATCCCAACTTTCAGCAACTCCGCCGATGATTTTATTATTTTTATCTCTTGTAGCCAAACCTTCAAAAGCATGCTGAATATATATGCTTCCGTCTACAGCGTTATTTAAAGCGGGGTCTATACTTCTAGGCTCTGAACCTACATTAATATAAATCGCTTTGCCATCTCTATGTTTATCTCCGCAAGATAATGATATTAAAGATAAAAACGATACGAAGATAAATAATGAATAAATTAGAGTTTTATTTTTCATAATGAAATCCTTAATTTTTATTTTATAATATTATTCTACAATTAAATAAATTATTAGTCAATAAAAAATTATTAAAAATTATAAAGAGTTTTTTTATATTTCCGTTAATAATATTAATAATTCCAAATAAAAAAGGAGTATTGAAATGACTATAAATAATATTTCTTCAAATAATACGGCTATAAAAATACAATCTTTAGCTTCAAAACCAAATACTGAAACTATAAAACAGGTTAAAAATACGAGCCAAAATATAAATCAAAATTCCTCTTTGTCGCCTCTTTCAAGCAGATATACTTATGCAATCGGAAAAGACGGAAAGAAATATATATTGCAATTAAGAATAGATATAGCTTCGGTTAGAGCTTTTAGTGCATTAGCTTAAATTAATATTAATATAAAATGTATTTATAATCATAGCTATACTATATTAATATATTATATTTTTATAATTATATCAATTTTAATCATAATATTAGGGCTTGATTTTTTTTAAAATTAGTGTAGTATATCTTAATGAAAATTTATAATAAATAGTTAAATAGTTATAAAATAAAATTTATCTGTTTAAAGGAATTTTATGTATAAATTAAATAGTTATGTTGTATATCCTATGTATGGTATATGTAAAGTGATAGGCATTTCAAATAATAAAGTCAACTCTCGTTTAGTAGAATGTTATGTATTGGAATGCGATGGAGAAAATATCACTTTAAAAGTTCCTACAAACAGAGTAAAAGAATATCGTATAAGAAAAATAATATCTAAAAACGAAGCTGCAAATTTTTTAACTTTACTTCAAACCAAACCTCATGATATAGAGAATAATTGGAAATTAAGATATAATGAAAATGAAGAAAAACTTAAAAGCGGCGATATTAAAGATACGATAGATGTTGCAAGAAGTTTATTTACAAGAAATAAAATAAAAGAACTTTCTGCAAGCGAAAAACGATTATACGAAAAGGCATATACTTTTATAGTTAATGAAATAAGTATAGCTCTTAAAAAAGATAAGGATGAAATTGAAGATATAGTATCAAACGCTTTAGAAAAATCCGCTAAAAAATTTAAAAATAAATCTTCTAATAAAACTTCTACGGAAAAAGAATCCGTGAAAACAAGAAGAAAAAAGAAAAAAGATACTGAAAAATAAAATCATTATTAATTCGTATAAATCGTTTATTCTATTTTGTTTATTATTATCTCTATTTAATATTTATAATTAGGAGGAATTATGTGGCGTATAATATACTTTTTTATATCTTTATTAATAGTTTTAATCGATTATTTGCATTATAAAAATTTAGGTTTAAAAACTTTAACTACATTTTTTATAACGGCTTTAATTGTTATTCTATTTGAATATTATTTAATAAGAAAGAAATCCCCAAAAAATATTTTGGCGTTTTTCTCTTCTTTATTAATAACGGTAATTGTAGTTTTATTAACCATACTAACATTAAACTCAATCGGAATACATTTATCTCGCAATTTGAAATTAATTATTTTATTTATAGAAGGATATTTAATTTTCGGAATTGTAGCGGCTTTGATACCGAATATATCGGATATGCTTAAATTGAGCAAGCAAGATAAAACAAATACTGCAAAAATATTGGATACTTCGGTTATAGTTGACGGTAGAATATACGATATAGCGGAAAAGAAATTTTTTGATGGAATTTTAATTTTGCCTGAATTCGTTATAAAAGAGGTTCAATTTTTAAGCGATTCTAAAGACCCGCAAAAGAGAATAAGAGGAAGAAGAGCTTTAGAAATACTTAATAAAATGAAATCTTCTAAAAATATACTTTTATCAGTTACCGATATTGATTTTCCAAATATAAAAGAAGTCGATTTAAAACTTATAGAACTTGCCAAAAAAATGGACGCTAAAGTTATAACAAACGATTTTAATTTAATGAAAGTCGCATCTTTACATAGCGTTAGCATATTAAATATTAACGATTTGGCAAACTCTCTTCATGTTGTAGTTTTACCAGGCGAAACTATTAAAATAGATTTGATAAGAGAAGGAAAAGACAAACAAGCTCTTGGCTATTTGGAAGACGGTACTATGATAGTTGTAGATAATGCTAAACATTTAATAGGTAAAAATGTAGAGATAGAAATTGATAATGTTCTGCCTAAAGAAGCGGGAAGAGTTATATTTGCATCTTTACATGGAGCTAATAAAAATAGATTCTTTAAATCGAATAATAATAAATAATATTTTATAATTTATTTTAAAATATTTAGAAAGAGTTTATATAAATTTGTTAAAGATTAAACTATATTATATTTTTGCAAACTTATTTTATAATCGCTTTCAACCTCTTCGTATGAATAAAATTTAACTCTATTACGAATTGGACTAAATGCATTTTTTACAATTTCTTTATCAAATTTATTTTTTCTTTCAAGCGGAGCAACGCAAGAAAATTGAGTTTGAAAATCAATTAATTCCATAAATTTAATGAAAGTGTCTTTAAAATCAGATTGTGATTATAATAAAAAAGGACTTTCCCAAATAATTTTGTAATACTGAGAAAGTCCTTAATTTACTAATTTATATTAAAAAACCCACCATTTTTTAGTTAAATCTCTTTTTTTATTATATACAGGCAAGCCTTCTTCCTCTTCTTGTTCTTGATATTTATATTCTTCGGTTTTATCTGCATTTTTATCTTTATATTCATCTCTACTAACATAAGCAGAGCCGCTCAAATATGAAGCTATATTTTCATAACCATTTTGAGAGGCTATATCAGCCGCCGTATCTCCGTCTTTATCTTTTAAGCCTTTATTAACATTATATTTTTCAACTAAAACTACAACCGCGTCCATATTTCCGTATAAAGCGCCATAATGAAGAGGATTTTGTCCCGATGAATTTTGTTGACTCGGATTTGCTCCAAGACTTAAAAGCAATCTTATGGTTGAATTAGACGATTTCATAATAGCCCAATGCAAAGGAGTATCGCCACCATTATTGTCTTTTTCGTTTAATAAAGTTTTATCTTTTTTTATTAATAAGTTTACAATATCGTTATGTTCGTTTGCAGCCGCTATATGAATTGCCATAGCTCCGTCAATATCGTCTCTCGCCCTTATATTGCAATTAGCATTTAAAAGAGCGGAAACTATTTGAGAATTTCCCATGTATGAAGCGTATAATAAAGGAGTATCGCCTCCCAAATACCAACCGTTTGAAGAAGTTACTTCATAAGGAAGTTTTATTTCCGTATCTATGCCTTTATATGAAAGCAAAGCATTAACCAAATCTAAACTGTCAATTTCTATGGCTCTATGTAAAGGCGAAAAACCTTCTTCGTCTTGGAAATTAGGATTAACGCCTTCTTTTATTAAATTATTAACCGCTATTATATCGTTATTTTTTATAGCGACTAAAAGCTCAAGTTGTTTTATATCCAATTCTTTATTTTCTAAAGGTTCTATAGTTGGAGTTGGGCTTGTAGTTTCCTCCTTTTTTTCTTCTAATTTATCTTCTTCTTTTTCAATTTCATTTGGGTCATTTCTTATAATATTATCTTCGCTTTTTTTAGAATCTTCGTTTTCTCTCTCTATATTTTCTTTTCCAGCCAAATAATTTTTAACCTCGTCTTTTTGAGCGTAAGATAATGGAACGCTTCCGTCATTTGCTTTACTCTTTGTATCCGCTCCCAAATTTATAAGATTTTCAACCGTTTCAAGAGATGAAAAAGCGGATGCATAATGAAGAGGAGTCCAACCGTCTATATCTTTTGATTCTATATCGGCTCCGTTTTCAACCAACAATTTAATAGTTTCAGGTTTATCTTTCATAGAAGCCCAATGTAATGGAGTATTTCCTTTATTATCTTTTTCGTTTATTATAGTTTCGTCTTTAGAAAGAAGTATTTTTATAATATCATTATTTCCGTTTGCAGCAGCCATATGAATCGCCATACTTCCATCAACATCGTCTTTTGCTTTTATATTGGCATTATTATTAAGCAAAGTTTCAACTATATTAGTATATCCCAAATACGAAGCTAAAATTAAAGGACTAGCGCCTCCCAAATACCAACCGTCTATAGCGACTCTTATATCTAATTTTGAATTTATATTTAAATTCGTATTTTTTAAAAGCTCGTTTACTGTAGCCAAATCATTATTATAAATCGCTCTATGAATTGGCGCGTATCCGTTCGCATCCAAAACATTAATATTTATGTTTGTATCTCCGCTTAATATCGAAGAAACATTTTGAGAATTTTTTTCATCTATAGCTTTAAATAAATTTTCTTCTCCTATAGTTAAAGCTAAAATAGAATAACTTATAATAGATAATAATAACAGATATTTTATATATTTCATTTTTGCACTCCAAATAAAATAGTTTACATAATTATACTAAATTAAAAATAAATATCAAGTGTGTAATAATTAATTAAAATAAATAATTTATAATAAGTTATGTATAAATATATGCTTGAAATAAATTCATTAAAATGATACAATAAAAATCCAAATTAAAATTAGAAAATCAGGAGTGTATATGCCTTCAGGAAGAAAAAGACTTCGTCAAAAGATGGCTACGCATAAACGAAAAAAGCGTTTACGCAAAAATAGGCATAAAAAGAAATAATATATTTCTTAAAATAATTTTCATCTCTTATTTAGAGTTTTTATATTTTGGTTTTATGGAAACAAATAATATGCAAACGGTAATAGAAGTATGCGTGGGACTTCATTGTTGTATGAAAGGTTCTTATGCAATTTTAGAATCTATAAGAAAACATTATGATTTGAAAATTGGAATCCCATCGTTTGACGGTATGCTCTTAAAAGAGGTAGAATGTATGCATAATTGCAAAAATGCAGTTTCGGTAATAATTAACGGAATGGAATTTAATAACTGTTCTTTTGATAATATCGTTAAATATATAGAAGCGATACATATAAGAAAAAGATGAAAAGATATGTTCTTTATAACGAAAATATTATAGATAATATTCAAACATTTAAAGATTATTTCGGAGACTTTCTTTATTCTAAAATTAAAATTGAAAATTATAATAATATAATTTCAGATTTAAAAGAATATCCGATATTTACAAGAGACGCTTATCAAAAATCGCTTTACGATATTATTATTTCTAAAAAAGAAAATGAAGAAACTTTAATAATAAACGGTTATTCAATCGATTATCTTGTTTTCAAAGATAAATTTTTACTTAAAAATAATCCTTATATTATTTTAGATTCTGCAATATTTTTATCAAAAATTCTAAATATAAAAAATATCGATATAATATTGAGAAGTTATTATAACGAAGAAAAAAATATTTTAATAAAAGCTTTAGCCGAAATTGAAGATATTTATTATATTAACAATGAAATTAAAATAAACATCTACGATGAAAATTCTTATTATGATAATTATAAAGAAAAAATAACCATTCCATTTTTAGAAAATAAAAATTATATTTTTGATTTGGAAACTATAACTCAATTTGGATATTTTGCGCATATTGGAAAAGACAATTTTAAAAAATATGGCGAAGGAAATTTTAAAGGCTCTATTTTGCTTTCGCTTTCGGGCGATATTAATATTCCTAATTTATACGAATTTGAATTATCGAATTCATTTAACGATATTATAAGAATTGCAGGAAATGCGCCTAAAGATTATGATATAAAATGCGTATTTACAAACGGTTTTTTGAATCCGCCAATGGATATTGAAAGTTTATTAAATATCTCTTTGGATTATAACGACTTTAATAATTTAAATACAAAAATCGGAAACGGAGGAATATGTTTTATAAGCGAGAATAGATGCATTATAAGAGTTTCGCTTAAAATAGTTCAATTTGCTAAAAGTATATCATGCAAAAAATGTATGCCTTGCGGTTTTGGTTTTAATTTATGCGAATATTATTTAAATAAAATAATTTTAGGCAAGTCCGATAATTCCGATTTAATAGATTTAAAAAATACTTTAAATATGATAATAAAAGGTTCTTCATGTTTATATATAAGAAATCTTACAAATTGCATATTGCAAACTATAGAAAAATTTAATTATGAGTTTTTATACGCTATAGAAAAAAAAATTACTTTATATAGCTTTATAAATAAAACGGATATTATATGATTATAAAAATTACTGTTGACGGAAAAGATATATATTCGCAAAAAGGTTGGACGATACTTAAAGCCTTATCGTATTTGAAAATAGATATTCCTAATTTATGCGACTTTCGATTTGACAATATAAATAACGCGGAAAATAAAAATTTATCTTTCATAACGGAAGAAAATAAATTAAATTGCAAATTATGTATTGTAAAAATAAAAAGAAAAAATGAAGATTCTTATAATTGCAAATATGCATGCAATGAAATAGTTGAAAACGGAATGGATATTATAAGCGAAGATGAAGAGATTATTTCTTATAGAAAAGCGCTTTTAAATTCAATATCATATAGCCATAAACCTATATGTTCAAATTGCGAAGTAGATTATAAATGCAAGTTAAAAAAATATTTTGATTTATATAATATAACCGAAAAAAATAATTTAGAAAATAACGAAGAAAAAATTATTGATAATAAATTTATTGAAGAAATAAAAAATATAGTTAAAACTTTTAATTTGCCCGATTATATAAAAGCCGATTATGACAGATGCATTTATTGCGGATTATGCGATAATTATAAAACAATAAACGGATATAATTCTATAATAACAGATTTATGTCCGACAAATGTGTTTTATGCGGAAAGAAAAAATAAAATAAATTCTAATAACAATTCTATAGAAAGCGTTCAAAGTTTTTGTATCGGATGCAATTCTTTATGCAATATAGAATATTTGCATAATAAAGAAAATATAAACGATATAAAATCTATTTCTGGGAAAAAATTTGGTTTATGCGATTACGGAAGAAAAATGGATTATTATTCAAATGATAAATTAAAATATCCATTAATAAACGGAGTTGAAAACGATTTTGAAAAAGCTAAAGAATTATATAGAGAATTTATAAGCGATATTAACGACAATTCTTATTTGGCTATAGCATCCTCTTTGTATCCGCTTGAAGATATAAAAGCTTTTAACGAACTAGCAAGTTATTTGGGAATAACAAAATTATATTATAAAAAAAATCGTATAGCCACAGATTCAAATGTTATAAAAGATAATTATACAAATATAAATAAATATTCAATAGAAGAATTAAAAAGAGAATTAAAATATATTGACGGAGAAAATATAGATTTTAATTATTATAAAAAGTTTATTATTTTAGGAGATTCTTTAGACGACAATAACGAAGAGATAATATCTTTCATTCAAAAAAATAAAAGAAATTATATATTATTTACTTCAACCTTATCGTCTTTGACTTATAATTCTTATATAGCTTTTCCGATAGCGGGACTTGGAGAATTTAGCGGAAATTATATCGATAAATACGGAAAATTAAAAGAAATTAACTCTTTTTTGAATAAAGATAAGAATAGACTTAACTTAAGAGATTTAATAAAGTATTTGTATTTATAATAATTTCGTATATAATAATATATAGATTAATTATATTTTAGTAAGGAGTCGTTTATGCGAAAAACGAGAGACGAGATACTTTCTAATATCGGTAATAATCGTTATGATATAATTATTATAGGCGGCGGAGTAATCGGAGCTACCATAGCTTTTAAGACTTCAAGAGTAGGACTTTCTACTCTTTTATTAGAAAAGCATGATTTTTCTTTCGGCGCCTCTTCTCGCACGGGAAAAATACTTAACGGAGGCTATAACGATTTAACTACAAAAAATATAATTTCTACTATTTATAAAGTTAGAGAAAGAAATAATTTAATATATAAAAGTTCCGCAAGACAAACAGGAATATTATATCCAATATACGAATATGGAAAATCTGGAATATTCGGACAAGAATTAAAAAGCAATTTTTACGATTTACTTTCAATATTTTCTCAAATAAAAAGACATACATCTCATAGCAGAAATTCGGCTTTGGAATGTTTGCCCGATTTAATAAATAACGATGTAATAGCTGGAATAGAATATAACGAAGGAATGCTTGACGATTCAAGATATGTTATGGAACTTCTTTTAAAAGCGGAAGAAAACGGAACGGATATTTTAAATTATGCGGAAGTAAAAATTTTTGAATATAATAATAAAGAAATACAAAAAGTTATTTTATCCGATAAAATCACGGGAAGAATATACGAAACGAGCGCTAAAGATATAGTAATTTCTGCTGGTGCTTGGGGACATGAATTAAGCTCAACTCTTCCAAATGGCAATTTTGACAATAAGGTTCAATATATAAAAGCGTCTCATTTAATAGTCAATAGCGATATTATTCATATTAATAAATCTGTAGTTTTGCCAAAGATAAAAGATAGACCGAATGTATTTTTAATGAAATGGAAAGACACTTTAATTATAGGACCGACAATAAAAAAATATAATGGAAATTTAGATTGCATATACGCTACAAGCGATGAGATAGAATATTTACTTGATATATATAACACTTATTTTAGTTCTATAGTAAATAAAAATCATATTATAACGACTCAATCTGGTATGATGCCCGTTAATTCTACAGATATTAAAATTCATTCTCATCCTAATTATAGATTATTTTTGGTTGAAGGCGGAAATTTTACTTTGTCTTCATTAATAGCCGTAAAAACTTTATTAAAAATATACGGAAAGCCGCATAAATGGTTTAGCGTTGGCAAATTTATGAATAATAAAATCGATAAAAAAATAGAATGGATATTAAAAAAAGAGACTATCGATTTTCTTATAAATTATTTTAATTCTGTTGATTTGGCAATTCGATTAAACGAGTTCTGCAAAAACGATTCTTCTCTGCTTGTAAATGTAGGACTTGACGAAAGAATTCCAAGAGGTTTAATAAAATATTTTGTAGAAGTTGAACATGCTTTACATTTAGACGATATTATGATTAGAAGATTAAGATTTATATTAACCGAAAACGACTGCGGAACTTTATTGGCTGAACATATAGCTGAAGAAATGGCTAATATATTGGGCTGGAATCAAAAAAGAATAGAATGGGAAATTAAAAGATACAGAACGGAAATAAAGAGAGCGAGAGTTTCTTTATATTGAGTTTTATTGATTTGAAAATAAAAATTTCTTGTTCTTTTTGTCAAAAGAAGACGCCCAATCCTAGTTCTTTTTTGACGTTACAAAAAAGAACTAGGATTGGGCGTCTGACCGCCTTTGGTATTTGAAAAAGAAACAAAAAACATTAACAACATGCAGTATAGATTTTTAGCAAGACAAAAAATATTGGCGAAGTCCAATATTCAGAGTAAAGGGAATAAAATTCCCATTGCTTAATAAAAATAAATTCAAATAAAAAAGCCGTATAGCAATACGACTTTTATAAATTTTATCTTTTCTTATTTTAAGATTTTATATTTTTTTAAATACGATTGAAGCGTTATGTCCTCCGAAGCCAAAAGAATTGCTTATAGCGTATTCTATTTTATAATCTTGCGCCGTATTTGCCACAACATCCAAATCGCACTCTGAATCTTGCTCGTCAATATTTATTGTAGGATGAACTTTAGAATCTATAATACTCATAATAGTCGCTATAGCTTCTATTCCTCCCGCCGCTCCAAGCGCATGTCCCGTCATAGATTTTGTAGAATTTATTTTTATTTTTTTAGCTACATCTTCGCCTAAAGATTTTTTAATAGCTTTGACTTCCGCTATATCTCCTGTAGGCGTTGAAGTTCCATGCGTATTTACATAATTGATTTTGTCGGGCGATATTTTAGCGCTCTCTATAGCCAAAGACATAGCTCTCGCACCCATAGCCCCGTCTTCTAAAGGCGCCGTAATATGATGAGCGTCAGCAGTAAAACCGTATCCGCAAATCTCGGCAAGAATTTCAGCGTTTCTTTTTTTAGCATGTTCGTATTCTTCCAAAATTAATATTCCAGCTCCTTCAGAAATAACAAAACCGTCTCTTCCTTTATCGAAAGGTCTCGAAGCTTTTTCAGGCTCGTCATTTCTTGTAGATAAAGCTCTCGCGTTATTAAATCCAGCTATAGTGAGAGGATTAATTGTAGACTCGCTTCCTCCTACAACCATAATATCCGCTTCATTATCTTTAATATGTTTATAACCCAAACCTATTGAATGATTTGCAGAAGCGCAAGCCGTCACAACGCTGTAATTTGGTCCGTTCATTCCGTATTCCATAGCTATAAGTCCAGGAGTCATATTAATTATTTGCATTGGCACGAAAAAAGGCGACACTCTGCTAGGTCCGTCCGATAATATTACGCTATGATTTTGCAATAAAGTAGTAACTCCTCCAATACCGCTTCCTAAAATCGCTCCCGCTCTAAAAGGGTCAAAATTACCTCTAGGCTCTATTCCAGCCTGCTTAAAAGCATGATAGCTTGCATATATTCCAAAATTGATAAAAGGGTCTAATCTTCTTAACATTTTTTTATCGGAATAATAATCGCCTTCAAGCGGTAAAGCCTCCGCTCCTATTTTTGTTATAAGCCCTTCTTTATCGGGGTCGAAATATTTATTAAGTTTTTTAGCTCCCGAAACCCCGTTAAGAAGATTATTCCAAAATGTTTTAACATCGTTTCCTAAAGCGTTTACAACTCCAAGGCCCGTTACTACAACTCTGCGTTCACTCATATAAATAGCTCCTGATAATTTAAATAATAAAAATTCCCGTAAAACAAAAATAAATTATCCTACGGGAAATTTCTAAATATATTACTTTTTATGGTCTTCGATATATTTAGCGGCATCGGCTACATTTTTAATCTTCTCTTGGTCTTCTTGAGGAATTTTAATATCGTATCGTTTTTCCAACTCCATGATTAATTCCACCAAATCCAAAGAATCTGCATTCAAATCGTCTACAAAAGAAGCCGTATCCGTAATTTTGCTTTTGTCGGCGATGTTTAATTGACTCGCCACAACATCCTTAATTTCATCGATTAATGCCATTTTTATTCTCCTTAAAAATTAAAATATTTATTATAAAGCGCCATTAGGCAACCTTATTTGCTTTTATTAAAATTATAATCACATAGACATTCCGCCGTCTACCGCTATAACCTCTCCCGTTATATAATTACTCAAATCTGACGAAAGAAAAGCTACCAAATTAGCGACATCTTCCGCGTTTCCCAATCTCTTTAACGGCGTGATATTCATTATATTTTTAACCGTATCTTCGGGCAAAACTCCCGTCATATCGGTTTGAATAAATCCAGGAGCTATAGCATTAACGCATATTTTTCGCGATGCAAATTCTTTAGCCATAGATTTTGTTATTCCAATTATTCCCGCTTTTGCAGCGGCGTAATTTGTTTGTCCCGCATTTCCCATTTTTCCTATAACGCTCGATATATTTATTATCTTTCCGCTTCTTGCCTTTAGCATATATTTTGCCGCCTCTCTTGAAGTATAAAAAGCTCCCGAAAGATTAGTTCCGATTACTTCGTTCCAAACATTATCGTCCATTTGAATAACAAGCATATCTCTCGCTATTCCCGCGTTATTTACTAATATATCTATAGATTTAAATTTCTCTACAGTTTTATCGACTATTTCTTTACATGATTCGCTTAATCTAACATTATGCTTTAAAGCCATAGTTTCAATATTATATTGAGATTTTAACTCATCCGCAACGGTTGAAGTTTTTTCAATATTCGTAGCGGTTATAACTATATTAGCGCCTTCTTTTGCCAAAGTTTCCGCTATTTTTTTTCCTATTCCTCTGCTCGCTCCCGTTATTAAAGCGGTTTTTCCTTTAAGATTTAAATCCATTCTTTATAGTTTTACCTTAAAAAATTTTTTATTTAATAAATAATTAGTATATTAAAACAAAATATAAAAAATTTGTCAAGAGTGTTTTATAACTTTAAAACTTCCGACTTTTTAGGTTAAAAGTTCAAATATAATTTTAATATGAGCTTCTTAAATTAAAACCTTGTAATTTTTATTAATATCAATTATTATTAAATTTAATTAATAATTAAAATAAAACGGCAGAAAATTATGAAGAAAATATTAAGCAAGATAAACGAAAGAAAAATATATTTTTTAATTTCTATTTTAATATTTATAGCTGATATTGTTTCAAAATATTTTATAGATAAATATTTACAACCAATATATCTTAAAAAAATTATAGGAAATTTTTTAATTTTCGCATATACGAGAAATTATGGAGTAGCTTTTGGTTTTTTGAATAATTTGCCCGAAGTTATTAAAAATATTATGCCTACGCTTTTAAAAATTATAGTGTCTGCAGCTATGATTTTAATATTTTTCATTATGCTTTATATTAATCCAAAAAAACAAAAATTTTCAATGATAGGTTTTACTATGGTTTTGGGCGGAGCTATCGGAAATTTGGTAGATAGAGTTATAAGAGGATATGTGACAGATTTTATAAGTATGGGATTCAACGAAACTATTCGATTTCCATATCATTATAATATTGCGGACGCTTCAATTACAATAGGAATTGTCTTTATAGCAATCGGAGTTATCTTATTTAAAGAAGATTTTGAAAGTAAAACTAAACCCGAAGAAACTATTGAAAATAATGAAGAAAATAAAACTTTATGATAGATAATGAAGAAAGTTTTTTAATAACGGAATTCAAAACAGAAAGAGAAGAAGATTTAAATAAAAGACTCGATATTTTTGTAAGCGAAAAACTTAATATAACGCGCTCTCAAGTAAAAAATTATTTAAACTCTATAAAAGTAAACGGACAGAAAAAAAAGTTATCTTATTTATTAAAATTAAACGACATTATAATTGTAGAAAATGAAAAAAAATTTATTAAAGAAAATTCTAAAGAAGAACCGAAAGCGGAAAATATTTCTTTAAATATAATATACGAAGATAAATGTTTAATTATTATAAATAAGCCTAATAATATGAGCGTTCATTGTTCGGCGTCTGAAATGAGCGGAACTTTAGTAAACGGCTTGCTTTATCATATAAAAGATTTTGATTTTACGGGAAATAAAAACAGAGCGGGCATAATTCATAGACTCGATAAAGATACTTCAGGGCTTATAATAATTGGAAAAAATGCAAATATAGTTTCGTCTATTCAAGAGCAGTTTAAAAAAAGAACGATAAAAAAAATATATCATGCAATATTAGTAGGAATATTAAAAGAAAATTTTTTAGAGATTAATTTGCCGATAGGACGACATAGTTTATACAGAAAAAAAATGACGGTTAGAGAGGACGGAAAAGAAGCTTTAACTTATATGAAAGTTTTAAGAAGATTTAAAAATCATACTTTAACCGAAATAAATTTAAAAACGGGAAGAACGCATCAAATAAGAGTTCATTCCTCTTATAAAGGTTTTCCCATTGCAGGCGATAAAATTTATTCAAAAAGTTTTTCAAAATATAAAGGCTTAATGCTTTTGTCAAAAGAAATAGAATTTATGCATCCAATTACAAAAGAGAAAATGAATTTTGAAATAGATTATCCCGAATATTTTAAAAATTTTTTGCATTCTAAATACATATAGATTTTATTTGACTTTACTTAAAACCGTTTATACTATAATATTTATAATAATCATTATACAAAAGGATAAAATAGTATGAAAAATATCATTTCAAAAATTATTTGTTTATTAATATTTTTATTTGCAGGAGATAATTTATTTTGCGCCGTTTTGGTAGATAGAGCGACTCCAATAGGCGAGAATAATAGCAGATATAATTACGAGGCTATAACCGTTTCGTTTAATCAACAAATGGTAAATCTGCAAACTATAAAAGAAATAACTAATCAATATTTTAGTTTTAATATAGATATAAAAGGTTCTTATAGATGGCTTTCTGTTAATACTTTGGCTTTCTATCCTTCGGAAACTTTGCCCGACAATACAAAAATAGCGATAACTCTAAAAAAAGGAATTAAGAGCGAGGTTAGCGGAGAAGTTTTGGCAAACGATTATACTTGGGAGTTTAATACTTTAAGACCTATAAGAGTAAAAAGCTCTCCTTACAACGAGCAATGGGATGTAGCGACAGATGTAAATATAGTCGTTTATTATAATATGCCTATTTATTTGCAAAGCGCAAAAGAAAAAATTACATTGATGAGCGAAAGCGAAGAGTATTTTAATTACAATATAGATTTCGATATAAGATACGCTACGACTAACGATTTGAGATATTGGGAAATAGACGAATACGATTTGAGGCAGGTTTTGGTAATAACTCCTAAAGAAAAATTTGATAAAAACGAAGCGGTAGCCGTTCATATAGATTCTGGACTTGCCGCTATTGACGGAGATTTGGGAAGCGCCGAGCATTATAGTTTTCATTTCCATACTCATGATAATTTTTATTTAAGCGAAAAATATAAAGAGCAAACTTTAAGTGCGTCTTATTCTCCCGAACCTCCTAAAATTTCTTTTTCTACTAGAGTTAATTGGGCAGATTTGATAAGAAATATTGAAATAACTCCTCAAATTCAACTTCCGTCAGAAGAAGATTTGGAAGACGAAACTTGGAGTAGAAAAGATTTTTCATTATATAGTTTAAGATTTAATCCTAATATTAAATATTCTATAAAAATAAAAGAAAGCCTTAAAGATATTTACGGGCAGACTTTGGGAAAAGAAGAAACTATTATTTTAAATATCACCGATTATAATCCGAGAGTTTCAATTCCTTCGGGTATGGGAATAGTGGAAGCCTATGAAGGAGTAAGATTTCCAATCGAGGTTATAAATCCTAATCCTATAACCGTGCAGAGCAGATATGTTGATAAAAATAATATAATTCCATTTTTATTGATTAACGGAGGAGTTTATAGATATGATAATTCTACAGAGTTCAAAAATTATACGAATATGCATAAAAATTTATTAGGTTATGATTCTAAATCTACTTTTGAAGCTAATGTTCCAAGAAATAGATATATTACAACGCCTTTATATTTAACAAATTATATGAATAATAAAAAATACGGTTTTTTGTCTTTGAACTTTAACGCTTTAGTCAGTTATGATAATTATACTTATAAAGCTTCTTCACAGATTCAAATAACAAGTATGGGAGTTACGGGAAAATTTTCGGGCGATTCTAACACAATTTTTGTAACAGATTTAAGAACGGGAAATCCTGTCGCTAACGCTCAAGTTGAAATAAGAGACGATTTTAATAAAATTTTGGCTACCGCTACTACCGATGAAAACGGAATAGCGAATACCGAAGGTTTTAGAGCTTTAAATATTAAAAGAACGAGCAGATGGGATACGCCAAGACAATGGGCTATAGTAACAAAAGGAGATGATATTTCGTTTATAAATAGCGACTTTGGAACGGGAATATCTCCTTGGCGAATGAATTTGGATTACGATTATTATCAAACCGACAAAGATTATAACGGCGCGATGTTTACCGAAAGAGGATTATATAAACCAGGAGAAGATGTCCATATAAAAGGCGTAGTTAGAGAAAATAAAATTGGAAATTGGCAAATTCCAACCGATTTGAGCAACGCGATATTTACAGTTGACAATTCGAGAGGAGACGAGATACTTAAAGGAAATGTCAATATAAACGAATTCGGCTCTTATTTAATAGATTTTACTCTTCCCGTTGACGCTCCTACGGGATATTATAATGTTTCAGTTTCTTTTACAAACGGTTCTACAAACGATTATAATTTATTTAGTTTGAGTCAAAGTTTTAGAGTTGAGGAATATAAGGCTTTAGAATTTGAATCGAGACTTTGGGTTGAAGATAAAAAATATTTTTTAGGCGATACTATGCCTATAAAAATGTCGGGTTGGTATTTATTTGGCGAGCCTATGATTTCAAATACTATTGATTATAATATTTCAATGAGAGAGACTTTCTTTATTCCTCCAAATAACGCGGGATTTAGATTCACAAAATTAAGCTGGTTTGAAGACGATTATTACAGCGATTATTATTCTACTTTGTCTACGGGAACGGGAGCTTTGGATAATAAAGGAGAATATCTTTATAATCCTAAAATTGACGCGAGTCGTTCTATTCATTCCGCAAATGTTATGATAGAGTCGACTGTTTTGGGAGAGGATTCGCAAAAAGTAAGCGCGAGTAAAAATGTTTTGGTTCATGGAAGCGATTTTTATATAGGAATAAGGAGGCAAGGATATTTTCTTGAAACGGGAAAAGAAACGAGGCTCGATTTTATAGCGGTTGACCCTGAAGGAAATAGACTCAAAGGCAAGAAAATTGAAATTCAAATTATAAGAAGACATTGGGAATCGGTAAGAAAAGCTATAACGGGCGGAAGATTTCAATGGGAATCGCAGCAAATTGACGATATTATAGAAACAAAAACTATTACTACGAGAGCCGATGATTCCGTTCCATATACTTTTACTCCGACAAATTCGGGATTATATATAATAACGGCGAGAGCAAAAGATTCTGCAAACAGAGAAGTCGCAGCGGACGAATATATGTATGTTATAGGAAAAGATTACGCGGCTTGGGCTATGTTTGACGATGATTTGCTTGAGCTTATAACGGAAAAAGAGGAATATGTCCCGGGCGAAACTGCTCGCATAATGGTAAAATCTCCTTATGAAAACGCTACCGCTTTAGTGACGGTTGAAAGAGAATTCGTTATCGATAGTTATGTCACAAATATAGAAGGAAGCGCCGCTTTAATAGAAGTTCCGATTAAAAAAGAATATTTGCCTAATATTTATGTCGGAGTTTCTTTGGTTAAAGGTAGAGTTGAAGACGAATCTTATACAAATTATGCAACTGACGAAGGAAAGCCTTCATTTAAAATAGGATATGCGGGACTTTCCGTATCGCCAAGAGAAAAAGAGCTTAATGTAAAGATAACAAAATCGCATGAAAGCAGAGAACCTGGCGATGAGATGAGCGTAGATTTATATGTCGAAACTAAAGAAGGGCAGGCTATTGAAACAGAAATTATGTTAAGCGTAGTCGATTTGGGAGTTTTAAATTTAATCGGATATAGAACGCCAAATTGGTTTAATACTTTTTATGGAGCGAGACCTTTAAGCGTGGCGAGCGCGGATACGAGAATTCATTTGATAGGGCAGAGAAATTATGGAGAGAAAGGCGATATTCCAGGCGGAGACGGAATAGCGGAAAGCTCAAAGCTTATGAAAGCCGCCGCCGATATGGGAATGGATATATTTAGCATAAGAAAAAATTTCTTAAGCACGGCATTTTATCAAGGAAGAGTAAAAACGGATACGGACGGAAAAGCAAAAGTCACATTTAATTTGCCCGACAATATTACATCTTTTAGAATAATGGCTTCGGCTATAAATAAAGACGGATATTTTGGAGCTTCGGACGATGTCGTTATAGTTAAAAAGAATTTGATGCTTATGCCGACTTTACCCGAATTTGCTTATGTGGAAGATAAATTTAAAGCGGGAAGTTTAATTTATAATTATTCAAACGAAGATTTGGAAATTGAAATTCAAGCTGTGGCTTCAAATGTATTTATAGAAAATGCTATTCAAACCGTTAAAGTTCCTAAAGGAGAAAATGCAGATATAAGATTTGATATTATAGCTACAAATAGAGGCGAGGCTAAAATTACGATTCTTGCAAAAGGCGGAGAATATAGCGATGCGGTTGAAAAAACTTTTGAAGTTAATACTCCTATGACTACAGAATCTGTCGCTATGTTTTCGAGTATGACTAATGACAATTTAAATATTGGTTTAAGAATTCCAGGTAATTCTGAAGTTTATTCGGGAGCGGGAAATTTAGATGTTTATATGTCGCCAAGCGCGTTCAGCGAATTAACGGGCGGTTTGGAATATTTAATAAATTATCCTTATCTTTGTTTGGAGCAGCAGCTTTCGAGAATTTATCCTATAATAGTAAGCAAAAGGTTAATTGTCGATATGAAACTTACGGATAAAACCGAAAAAGAATTAGATAATATGGTTGAAGATTTTCTTAAAAATATGCCTTCGTATCAAACGGCGGATGGCGGATTTGCATATTGGACTAGCAAAACTTGGGTTTCTCCATGGCTTACCGCTTACGCTACGGAAACTATGATAAAGGCTAAAAAAGAAGGTTATAAAATAGATGAAAAATCTTTAAATTTGGCTTTGGAATATCTTAATCATTATGCGAAAAGCGGAAAAGCGGAAAAGCCAAATTTTTGGGATGACGAATATATTAATTTGTCTTCTATAGCTTATATTTCTTCGGTTCTTTCAGAAGGCGGATACGATTCTATCGAGGTTAGAGCGATAATAGATAGATTATATCCTCAAATAAATAATATTCCTTTTTACGGACAGGTTCAATTAATGCGAGCGATGTATTATAATAAATACGGAAATGTCGCGCTTAATAGAGTTCGTCAGTATGTATTAAACGCTTTAAAAGAAGATTCTACAACGGCGCATTATGAACTTGAAGATAAATATTCTAATTTATATTGGATTCACTCTTCGGCGGTTAGAGATACTTCTATAGCTTTAGGTTCTTTAATTGAAATCGGATACGATAATCCTATAAACGAGAAAGTGATTCGTTGGCTAATTCAAACGAGAAAAAACGGAAGATATTTGAATACGCAGGATAATGTCGCCGCGTTTTCTTCAATGAATATATATTTCAAAAAATACGAAAGCGTTAATCCTAATTTTAAAGCCGAGTTTATATATCAGAGCAAAACTTTATTATCCGAAACTTTTTCTAACAGAACGAATCCGAGCGTTATTAAATCTTATTCGCTTTCAGAATTTGACGGCGAGAGATTTAGTAATGCCAATTCAAAAAATGCGAACGCTACAATAACAAGAAACGGAGATGGAAGACTATATTATGGAGTTAGATTAACCTACGCTCCAAGAGATTTAGCTATTAATAGAGATGCGGGAATAAAAGTAGAAAGATATTATGAAACCAAAGACGGAAAAAGATTAGACTTAAATAAAGACACTTTCAAGCAAGGCGAAGAATATATTGTCACAGTTAAAATTACCGCTCCTTATGAGAGAAGATTTGTAATTGCCGATATTCCTATAGCGGGCGGAATGAGAATATTAAATTCTAATTTTGAAACCGAAAGCAAAGAGATAAAAGATATAACGGGAAATTACAAAAGCAAATGGTGGGGCGGATTTAACCATACGGAAAACTATAAAGATAAAGTTTTATTATTTGCCGATATACTAGATAAAGGCGAGCATGTTTATAAATATGTTGTAAGAGCGGCTACTCCAGGAGAATATTTGCTTCCAGCAACTAAAGTGGAAGAGATGTATAATCCCGATGTATTCGGTTATGATGGACAGCATAAGATTATTATAGAAGATAGATAATAAACTTTAAGTAAATAATTAAGATGGGAATTTTTAATAATTTCCATCTTTAATTTATTAATTGTTTATATATTATTATATTTTTTAAAACGGCTTGATTTTTTTAATAATTTTTATATAATCAAAATATTATAATAAAGAATAAAAATTTATGAGGATAATTTAATGTCGTCTAAAAAAATTACGGTAAAAAAGAAAAATAGCGTTGTAAAAACTCTTCAGTGGATAGGAATATCGGTTATTTCTATTTTGCTTATTTTATATTTTTTGGTAAGCACGGGAGGAAAACAAACCACGCCGACTATAGGCTCGGTTAATGGAACTCCGATTTATTATACAAGCACTAGTCCTTATGGAAGAGCTTTTAGAGATATAGAAAGATATTATCAGCAAATTGGAATACCGATAAATAACGAAATGTATTCTTTTATAGAAGATATGGCTTTTAAGAGAGCGGTTACAATTATTCTTTTGGATAAAATAGCTTCTGAAAATATAAAGATATCGGATAATCTTATAGTAGACGCTATGAAGAGCGAATTTGTCGACACTAACGGATTATATAACGATGTAGCTTTTCAATCTTTTATAAAAAATACTTCTAAATCGGAACAAAAAAGAATAGAAAAAGAATTAAAAGAAAGTATTTTATCTCAAACTATATCTATGGAACTTTTTAAAGATATAAAAATTAATTCTTTAGAAGTTGAAAGAAATTATATAAAAGAAGAAACTAAAAGAGATATTGAAATGGTTTATATAGACGCCGCTTCAATAGTGGAAAATTCCGAAATTCCAATATCCGATTTGGAAAAATATTTTAACGATAATAAAACAAATTTCGCTCAAGCCGATATTTCTTATATAGCTTTGGAAAGCGGAGGAGTAGCGGATAATTTATATAAAAGCTTAAAAGACGATATAACTTTATTTGATAAAAACGCCATTGAAAAAAGCATAGAAACTAATAATTATAAATTGGGTTATGTGACTAAAATGGAAATGCCATCTGAAAATTTCGCAAACAGTATATTTACAAATACAAAAACAAATACTTTATTGCAACCTATTTATGTAAACGGAAAATATTATATTGTTTTATTAAACGATATAAGACTTCCCGAAAAATATTCCGATGTAAAAATCGATATATTAAAAAACGAATATTTAAAATCAAATATGAAAGCTTTACTTGAAGTTGAAAAAACAAAACAATCGGAAATATTAAAATCGGCATTTGAAAATAATAATAATCTTGCTTCGCTTAATAATAGAGGAAATATAGAATATTATAAAACTTCAAAGCCTTTTTATTATAATCAAGCAAATTTAAGTTCGATTAACGGAAATATGATTCCCGAATCTTCCGAAGAAAATTTTTATAGAAGAGTATTTTCTTTGGATGTCGGTTCGGTTAGCGATATTGTCCGACTTGAAAACGGAGTAGCGATAATAAAAGTTTTATCCGAAGAAAAAGCAGATATGAATAAACTTGCAACATCTGACGATAGCATAAAGTCGGCTATAAAAATGGAATTGAGTTCTTATATAGAAAATGAATGGCAAAATAAAAATATTGAAAAAGCAAGAGTTAAGAAAAATAATATAAGATAATTTTAATTAAACTATTAAGTGAAATTATAAATATTATTTTTTGCGAAATTTTTTAAAAATAAACGCTTGAAATATTTTTAAATTAATTATATTGACTTTATTTTAAAAGATTGTATAATAATAGTTAATAAATATTTAAATTTTATTGTTGACAAAAAATTTTAAATGTTGTATAATTTACTTAATAACCAAAGGAAAAACTTTTGGAATAAACTAATTTAACGAGGTAAATTCTCATGAACAAAACAAAACAAAACAAA
>ERZ791737.659-NODE-659-length-23889-cov-5.226111_pt1 | contig 23889 bp, 31 predicted proteins | sample MGYA00510042_ERZ791737 | MGnify/ENA primary metagenome ERZ791737 (study PRJEB30046, sample SAMN00791965) | human gut metagenome | study: EMG produced TPA metagenomics assembly of the A metagenome-wide association study of gut microbiota in type 2... | reverse complement strand
ATGGAGTGAAGATGAAACAGATAAAATTCAGAGTTAGTGATGATGAGTTAAAACTTGCAGAACATAACGCTATTTTAAGTGGATTTACCAGTGTCAATGCTTTTGCTAAGCATAATGTGCTTAATATTGAAACCAAGCCTGTTAATATTCCAGTTAATAATGAAGCAGCAAAGCTGGTATCAGTGCGCCTTTACCCTCATGAAATAGAACTTGTTAAACGTAATGCTGTCCTTCACGGCATGAGCATGAGCAGAGAAATTGCTATTCGTGTACGTCAGTCTTTGTTAAAAAATGAAGTCTGTCTTTATCCTGATGAGATTAAAGAAATCAGGAGACTTAAAACGGAAATTAACAAACTCGGACGCAATGTTCATTATATCATTAGTGGTGACAGATTTTGTATTGTTAACGATCCTGAATTCAGAAAGGAAATTAATGATGCGCTTAATATTTGTCAGCAAACAGCGAAACAGTTAGAAACTCTGGTGACTGCTGTAGTGAACAGATTTTGATAAGGTGAGTTATGGGTGTGCATGTAGAACAGGAATACCGTATTAAACGTGCTAAAAGTACTGGGCGTGATCCGAAAATTCCGAAACTGTCTGGAAGGCATCTACATGCCAGTAAATCAGCCTTTAATCATAAAGTCAGGCATGGAGCAGACAAGAAGGCATACAACTGGACACCTACAAAAGAAGTCACTTTTAAAATCACTGGCTCGGGTAAAACTCCCGCAGGGATCAAAAATGGCATTGACTACATTACCCGTAATGGTGAACTTGAGGCTTACTACTATGATGGCGATGGCCGTGAAAAAACTGGATGTGGGCGAAATTTTAACGCTGGTATTACATCAGGTATGACAGAGGATAATGATTATTCTAAAACATATCGTGGAGAAAACATCGATCATGTGAAAAACATGGTCTTTTCACCACCACCAGAAGCTGGAGTAAGCAGGGAAGACGCTCTGAAAGCTACGGTAGAATTTCTTAAAGAGACTTATCCAAACCATGCTTTCGTTGCCGTATACCATGATGATAAAGAAGATCATCCTCATGTACATGTTAATATTAAACTTCGTGATGAAGAAACAGGAAGAAGATTAAGACTTACTAAATCTGAAACCAGGAAGTTCAGAAACGGTTTTCATAGAAAACTGAAAGGTATGGGATATGATGTTACCGCTACCTGGAAAAAAGATCCCGAACGTAAACGGGAGATTGAGCGATTACAGGCTGAAAATCCGAAAAGACTCCGGAATGTTTACAAGGTGGTGGATTTTGGGGAGACTTCATATCAGAATAAGGCAGGGGAAAAACGAACACCTTTCCTCACTTATGAAACTTTAAAAGGTGGAAAACAGGTTACGATTTGGGGTAAAGACCTGAAAAATCATTTCGAGTCTGAAAAGCTCCAGCCAGGAACGCTTATCAAAGTAAAAAAATTGGCTCCTACGCTTGTACGTAGCCCGATGTTTAATGATGATGGAACTGTTGCAGGCTACAGGGAAACGCATCGCAATAACTGGCAGATTGAAAATATTGCCCTTGAGCGGAACAGAGAACGTCAGGTTCATGAGCGTGAAACCAGGCAGCCGGAAGAGAGCGACGTTAAAAAGCAGCTATCCAGAAAACATGAGCAAGGTCACAATATCGGGTTTGCTCTTGAACACGGGTTTACAAAGGATTCAGAAGAACATAAAAAACTAAGAATACAGCAAGAGAGGAACTGGAAAGGCCTGGGATTTTAATTTGATTTTGGCGCAGGTGAACAAAGCGGCTACTTTGCTCACCTGCTGATCACAACAACCTACGAGGGAGGTTATCATGACTGAGCATGATGCTATCTGCATTTCTGCACTTCATCAAATTTTTAGTGATGAAGAACATTTGAGTGAGCAACAAAAAGACATTATTCTGATGTACGCTTATGGCTATACCCTGAATGAAATTGCTGATTTCAAAGGACTAAAGCCTTCAACTGTCAGAAAATATCTCGATTCTGTAAGAGCTGAACTGGGAGGTGTCTCGTTGGCAGGGATCAGAACACTGGTACTCATTCGGACTAATGCCCTTCTCGTGTCAAGTCTTTCCAGGATCAGTGAGAGGGGGAATTTATGAAAAAATATCTGCTTTTTGCTTTGCCGTTCTTCGTTGTTGGTTGTAGTGAAGAAGTAAAAAGTGTGGATTGGTGGGGGCAGCATCTTACGGAAGCTAAACAAAAGCAGGCAGAGTGTGAGAAGTCTGGCTCTGATTCTCAGAACTGTAAGAATGTTAAACAAGCATTGTTTATTCAGTCTCAGAAGGATGCTCCAGTCCCTACATTCGATTAACTAATGTTTAAATCATACTAGAGCGCCCATATGGGCGCTTTTTTTTTTGCATGATCACACGAATCATAATATGACCATTTTGTCAATGTTATTTGATCGTATTGTTGAGCATTGTTATTTTGCGAATCATGTTCGCATCTAAAACAAATCCAAAACACACTTATAGTGGATTGATTAAATGAAGGAGAAATCAGATAAGTCATCGGAAAAAGGGGTTTATGTCACGATAAAACTCGATCCCAGGTTGAATGCATTTATCGAAGAGAAAACGAAAACATCTTTGCTTAGTAAGAGGAAGCAAATTATTTACTTATTAATGCAGAGTATGCGTATTGATGGATATATGGAGCGTTAGCTATGGCGTCTTTATTCCCAGCCTTGTTGCTGTGTGCGGCGTCAGTTCATCCGGATACGATAAATGATATTGCACGGGTCGAGAGTGGCTTCAATCCTTATGCTGTGGCTGAAATTATTCCTGAAAGGGAACGCGGTAGCTATGGCAAAAGTGTTATCAGTCATATGCCCAAAAGTAAGGAGGAAGCTCTAACAGTTATCAGAGAAATTGAAAACAGAAAAAGACGTTATTCTGTCGGATTGATGCAGATTACCAGCAGTAATTTTTCTTTTTATTCCACGTCCGCAGAAAAACTCCTTGATTCGTGTGAAAACTTGTCTGTTTTCGAAAAGATTATCGTGGATTGTTATAAACGAGGGAGGAGCCTGGAGAATGCGCTTAGTTGTTACTATACAGGAAATTTTAGTAACGGTAAGCGAAAAGAAAAAGAATTTAATAATACAAGTTATGTTGAGCGAATTGGTTATACAGGGAACGAAAAAAAATATGTTGTACCAGGTACAAGAAGCAACGGGGGAGAACAGCGAAAAAATCGTTCACACAATGCGTCAGTTATCTGGCCCGAAACCATTCTGAAATCTGCTTTTGTTGATAACTCACATCCAACAAAAGTTATTAATTAACAGGACTTATAAAATGTCATTTAAGAAATCAGTATGTAATCGTATCAGTTCATCTGTCACTGCTGTAATGCAGCGTAAAAATAAGGTAGTTATGGCAGTCGCCGGGGCAACAGTTGCATCACCGGCCTTTGCGGATGGATTTTCAAAAGCGGAAACACTGCTGGAAAAGGTTAAAACAGGGCTTAGTGGCCTTTCACTGGTCACGGTGACTATTGCCTGTCTGTGGGTCGGCTACAAGGTTCTGTTTGGTGGAAGCACGATTCGTGAATGCTCACCTATCATCATCGGGGCAATTGTTATCGCCAGTGCGGCTGAAGTTGCATCAATGATGGTTAACTAATAAAGCGGGGACGATAGTATGTCTACACTTTATAAAGCGATGACACGCCCTGCTATGTATGTGGGTGTTCCTGTCGTCCCTCTTACTGTGGTTGCAGGGGCGTTATTTCTGGCGGGGGTTTATATCAGCAAGCTGATCTGGCTGGCTATTCCTGTCGCGGTTTTTGTTCTCAGAATGATCACTAAACAGGACGACCACATTTTTAACCTTTACTTTCTTAAGCTGAAAATGCTCGGAAACTCAGTGTGTAATCGTTTTTTTGGCGCACGAGCGTTCCTCTCCGGACAATATGAAGCTGTTGAAATTGATGAGTTTGTTAATGCCATGAAACTGAATGAGCGAATCACTACTGGTAAATATATACCCTATTCAAGCCATGTTGATAAAAATATTGTCAAAACAAAGAACGGTGATTATGTAGCGACATGGCAACTGATGGGGATTAACTTTGAGTCAATCTCTGCGGAGATGTTAGAAACTATTGACTCACAGGTTGCCACTCTTGTTCGTTCATTTTCCGGACTGCCCGTTTCATTTTATAACCATTCATGCAGGGCGAGTTTTTATGATGCCTTTACCACAAAATCAGGTAATAAATATGCTGATATAATATCAGATTGTTACTATGGTTCGATGAAGAAAAATAAATTCAAGGGGAACACTCTTTACTTTACGCTGATCTACAGACCAGATGGGCGTGTAGAAAAACTGGAAAAACGCAAAAAAAGTATTAAAGAAAAGAAAGATGATATTAACATTCATGTGAAGAGAATGAATGAAATGATTAATACATTCTCTGGCGCTCTTGATAAATTTACCTGTAAACTTCTTGGTATGTATGAGGAGAACGGAAAGGTATTTTCTTCTCAACTGTCATTCTATAATTATCTTCTGACAGGGAAGTTGCAAAAAATCAGAGTCACTGATTCTCCGGTGTATAACGTTCTTGGTGGAGTGGATGTATTTTTTAATCATGATACCGGACAGATATGCCGCATTGATGGAAATAAATTCTTTCGTTCTATTGAAATTAAAGATTTCTGTAGTGAGACTGCATCCGGTGTTTTTGATGTGCTCCAGTATTCTGATGCTGACTATATTATTACGCATTCATATACATCCATGAGCAAATCAGAAGCATTGAGTACCATTAAACGTGCGGAAAAACAGTTAAAGAGTACAGAAGATGATGCGGTTACTCAATTGCAGGAACTGGAAAAGGCAAAAAATGATATTGTGTCCGGTGATATATCCTTTGGTTACTACCATTTCACGCTAATGGTAATGGCGGACAGTATCAGGGAGCTTGACGAATCTGTAAGTAAAATTACGGCAGACTTTACTGACCTGGGCATTATTCCGGCATTGTCAACCATGTCATTGCCAGCGGCATATTTTGCCCAACTTCCGGCGGTTTTTCATTTAAGGCCGCGTTTATCTCCGGTATCGAATGTAAATTTTGTTGAACTGGCATCATTCCATAATTTCTACCAGGGGAAACGCGATAAAAACTGCTGGACAGAAGCGGTTGCTATTCTCAAAACACCAAGCAAACAGGCGTATTATCTGAATTTACATAACTCAGTACTGTTTAAAGATGAAACAGGTGAAAAGAATCTTGCTAATACTAAAGTTATAGGAACGGCGGGTTCAGGTAAGACAATGTTTCTGTCATATCTTGCCTGTTCATTACAGAAATACAATAACCCCGAAACTTTTGCTGATTCTGCAAAAAATAAGAAGTTAACGTGTGTCTTTCTTGATAAGGACAGAGGGGCTGAATTATGTATCCGAATGCTTGGTGGGGAATATTACACCGTAAAAAGCGGTGAGCCGACAGGATGGAATCCTTTTGCTCTGGAGGCAACAAAACGTAACCGTATTTTTGTCAAGCAACTGATGGAGATTCTGTGTACCAGAAATGGTGAAAGATTATCGACAAGAGAAAGATTGCTTATTAGCGAAAGTGTTGATGCTGTGATGGATTTTCCTCCTGGCGAAATGCGGGAATATGGCATTACCAGAATGCTTGAGCATCTTATGCAGAGAGATGATCGGGATGAGCAGGAGAACGGGATTATCCTTCGTTTGTCCCAATGGGCTAATGGTCAGGCTCATGGCTGGGTTTTTGATAATGCTAAAGACACATTCAATATTCAGCATGTCAATAATTTTGGCATTGATGGCACCGAGTTTCTTGATGATCCGATGGTATGTGCACCAATTACTTTCTATCTGCTGTATCGCATTACGCAGCTTCTGGACGGTCGGCGTCTTGTTATCTTCCTGGATGAGTTCTGGAAATGGCTACAGGATGAAGCATTCAGCGACTTTGTCTATAACAAGCTGAAAACAATTCGTAAGCTGAACGGGCTGGTTATTCCGGCAACTCAGTCTCCGGATGAAATACTGAAGAATAAGATTTCACGGGCTGTGGTTGAAGTATGCAGCACCAGTATTTATCTGGCTAACCCTGATGCCGATTACAATGATTATGTGGAAGGGCTTAAGCTGACACCAGAAGAATTTAATATTGTTAAAAATCTTGATCCAATGTCGAGACAGTTCCTGATTAAAAAAAGCAGTCTTAAAAAGGGGGATGGTAAATCATTTTCAGCACTTGCGACACTCGATTTATCGGGACTTGGTGGATATCTGAAAATATTGTCTGCCAGTGCAGATAATCTGGAAATTTTTGAAAGTATTTATCATGAAGGAATGGAGCCTGATGACTGGGTTCCTGAATATCTCGAACGGGCAATCTGACAGGTGAATTTATGAAACGTGTAAAAACATTGATGCTGATATCATTATTGACGGCTTCATTTTATAGTAGCGCAGGAATTCCGGTTGCTATTGATGCCAGTCCGGAATGGGCTGTTGAAGCCGCAAGATGGACAGAACGACTCAAACAATGGTCCGAAACTGCGCAACATTATCAGAGTCAGATTCAGGCATATAAAGACCAGTTAGCCACGGCAACAGGTATAAGGAATATTGCGGCATTCACAAATGAACTAAGTAATCTACAATCAGAACTGACAAATATTTATAAGCAGGGGAACAGTTATATTTCTGATTTTACCAGTAATCCCGAAGGTGCATTGAGCAGCCAGGCTAAAAATCTGTTCAGCAAGTATGGAGCCTTCGATATGTGTAATACGGGCTATGAACGTAATGATAATCTCTGTAAAGCACGGATTGTGTCAACGGCTGCCAGTATTGAACAGGGAAATGAGATCAATAAGCAGTTATCAAGTGCAATGTCTCAGATTCAGAGTTTAAGTAGCCGAATTGAGGCTTCAAAGGATATCAAAGAATCCCAGGATTTGGCTAACGCATTACAGGCGCAGTCGTTAAAAATGCAGGCGATAAAAATGCAGTATGATGTCTGGAATAATAAAAATAAAGCAGATCATGAGATGTTGGTCACACAAGAACAAGAGGCCTTTATTAAACAGCAGAAAGAAGCTGAACCATTAACTTTTGATTAAAAGGTGGATATATGGCTCAGGGGTTTTTCGTTAAATATAATTCTACCGTTATGGATTCGGTAGATAAAATCAGCTCCAGTTATCAAACACAATTTGCTAATGATATTATGTCGTTAGCGACGGTATCGGTTACGTTATATGTACTATGGAAAGGATATCAAATACTTGCCAGTAAAACTCAGACGCCCTTGCAGGATTTAGTATGGGATCTATCAAAATTTGCAATCATAATCATGTTTATAACTAATGCGGATGGGTATTTAACTGCGGCTACTGATGCGTTGCAAGGCATGAAAGATGGTTTTTCTGGAGGGGTGAGTGTCTGGCAAACTTTAGATAACTTATGGAAAAGTACGCAAAATCTTGGTGCGGAAATATACTCTTTAGATAAATCAACATATGTTAAAGATCAAGGTGTAGTTGGTCAGTTTTTAATATGGACTGGCTCGCTTATTTTAATGGCTGTTAGTGTGGTTGTTTTTTTAACAGCAGATGTAACGATGAAACTCCTGATTATTACAGCACCGATATTTATCTTTTGTCTCATGTTTGGTTTTATTCGGAGCATGTTTAATAATTGGTTACAATCGTTATTCTCCAGTATTCTGACAGTTCTATTTGCCAGTTTAGTGATTCGGATAGCAATGGATTTTCAAGGGATGATCCTTTCCCATGCTATTCGTGCTGCACAAACAGGGAATGTAAATCTTGTATCTACAGGTGCTATGGGCTTTATGGCTGGGTTTTTGGGGGCTTTATTGGTTCTTATAGCTAAAGGTTTTGCTGTCCAGTTAGCAGGTGCAGGTGTTGAAGGTGCTGTTCAGGGCGCAGCCATGATGGGGCTGGGTGCTGCTGGTATGGCTACTGGTAAGTCTCTGATGCTTGGCGGTCGTGCTGGTTTAGGTTTTGGCTTAGGGATGGCCGGAAGAACGGGCATGAATTCTTTATCAGGGAAAGCAGGGAATCTGATGGGGCGTGGTGCGCGAACAGCCGCTGAATGGGCGGGTGAAAAGGGATATCAGGCGCTGGCTCCGACAGGTGCTTTGGGGATGAAGGCGAGAAGACTTGCATCCCTGGAAAAAGCACGAGCGAGGAACGCCGCATGAAAATAATGAAACGTTTTTTTTATGTGATGTCCCTGAACTGGATACTGGTGTTCGTTGATAAACATATCACCTCCGGATGGAGCAGGAAGAGAAAGCTAATAACCCAGCTTGTTATTTTAATCACGGGAATTACCTTATTTAAGGTCTTAGGTGGAATCAGTCAGAGCTGGTTGTGACATGCTTCATTATCTTGTAATGATACTTTATTTTGTCCTAATCCTTCTTTTAGGAGTGTTTACCTGCTTCGCAGGAATAAGACTTGGTTTAGGGCTTGCGGGGAAATGGAGAAAGGGTATGGATCTTCGCTTTTTGCTTCTTATTGGTGGGATTCTTTTTCTTCATCTTGGCCTTTATCTCTTAAAGGTGTTCGTGAACGCTTAATAAGGTGAATTTATGCGATATGTGATTTTTTTGTTTTTCCTGTTTCAGATTTCCGGATGTACCACAAGGAATACCCTTCCTTCTGATGTTTCCGGCGAACTGGAACCCATTAACCACAGCCAGGTAATCAGTTATGAGTGAAAAAATCGAAAAGAAGATTGAGACAGCTAAATCCTTCGAAAGACAACTCTATGCAGAAAATGAACGGTCTAAGAAAAATGCATGGCGTGTTGCAGCGGCAGCATCATTACTGTCCTTATGTCTTGGGGCTGCAATTTGTGTTCTTGTGCCATTAAAAGAAAAAGAGCTTGCTATTGTGGCTGTTGGCGAAAAAACAGGCCGTACAGAACTGATTACTCAGGTTAAACAGGAAAAGATTCTGCAATCTGAAGCACTTGGGCGGTATTTTGTAAACACGTATATTACTTTACGTGAAGGTTATAATTATCCGTCTCTTCAGTATGATTATGAGACTGTACAGCTATATAGCTCGAATACAGTAAAGGACGATTATCTTCGTTTGTATAACAGCGATATGGCTCCTGATAAAATTTATCATAATAACGGTTCTTACGTTGCGATTGAGGTCATCTCCAATATTATTTCTGACGCAACCGCGCCAGATAAACTGGCCTCTGTGCGCTTTAAAAAAACGACGAGAAACTTCACGACCGGACAGGTTTCAGTTTCATACTGGACGGCTCGTGTGACATATCGTTTTGAACCAGAAAAGTCGGTTAAAAGTTCCAGTCGTGAGCTTAATCCTCTCGGTTTTACTGTAACCAGTTACCAGACAGATCGGGAAGTCAGGGGGGAATGATGAAGAAATTATTTATTGCTACATGTTTATTGCTTCCTGGGCTTGTGTATTCAGCAGCGACTCCGTTACCTTCTGGATTTGATGCAAGGATGCAGACTGTGAGTTATAACGGTGCGAATACGACCGTTATCCGGTCAAAGACAGGATTTCTCACATCAGTTGTTTTTGATGAAGGTGAGGCTGTTATCAGTGCAAAGGCTGGTTTTCCTGCCGGATGGGAAATCACAACCGATGATAATGTTGTTTACATCAATCCGCGTCCAGTTGTTCAGGAACAGGAAGGCGATGAAGGCGAAAAACTGAAAAAGGTTTTCCAGCCAACAGAAAAGGAATGGGATACGAATCTTTTTGTCAGAACAACAAAGCGGATTTACAGTCTGGATCTAATCCTTCTGTCAGAAGAAAAACAAGCGCAACCTGCTTATGTTGTACAATTCCGCTATCCATCAGAAATAGCGAAAAAGAATGCAGAAGAAGTAAGGCTGGCAAAAGAAAAACAGGAAAAACTCAGACAGAAGAAACTGATTTCTGAAAGTTTTGAAAAAGCCGATGCGCCTAAAAACTGGAATTATTTCATGCGAGTCAATGAAAAATATGACAGCCGTCGTATCGCCCCTGATTTTGCTTATGATAATGGCATATTTACCTTTTTAGGTTTTAACTCAGGGAAAGTATTCCCAGCTCCATTTGCTGTAAGAGATGGTCAGGAACAGACACTTGCTTTTAATGTGGAAACAAAAGGCAAGTATAAAATTATGGTTATCCACAACGTTAATGACAAATTTGTTTTACGCTATGGAAACAGCGTTGTTGGTGTTGTGAATAAATCTTTCGGAAAAGTACTAACCGACCAGAGGAATACATCTTCTCCTGCGGTAGAACGTGTTGAGGTGAATAATGACTGATATGAAAAAAACAGATGATTTAGTTGATGATGCGAATCAGTCAAAGCTGGAAAGTAAACCCGTTCATGATATCGGTGATATCAGGAACAAAAATAATCGTATGCGTTCTGGCTTTCTGTTTGGTCTGATGGCTGTATTAGTTATTGGTATTTTTGCGCTGAAAACATATAAAAATTATTTTGCAGATGACCAGCAGAAAGCATCAGAATCAACAGGCGATACCAGCATTTCTCAGGTAAGTAAAATCCGTACTGGTCTTGGTCAGAATTTTGACCCTGTTGAGAACAAAGCAATTATTAATCCTGGTGCTACTGGCTCTGGTAATACTGTTTCTGACGGTCATAAAGAAGTACCACAGGAGGGGTTCAGGAAATATTTGTCAATACCTGTTGCTGATCAGGGAGGGAGTCAGACTGGCGCGAGTGGCAGCAGCAGGACATCGCAGACATCAGAGCCACAGGAAGAAAGGAAAGAATCAAAAGAAAATGTTCCTGGTAAATCAGGAATGAAAGTGACTGCTATTAAGCTCAATCCTGATCTCTATATTGAGGAAAACAGGCTTATACCGTGTGCTTTAACCACACGCTTTGTTTCTGATGTTGCTGGTCGTATCAGTTGTGTTTTTACAGAAGATGTATGGAGTGCTAATCACCACACAAAATTACTGGAACAGGGAACTAAGGCTTTTGGTCGTTACCAGACCGGAACGCTGAATCATGGACAGGGCAGAATGTTCGTTATGTGGGAGCAGTTGCGGACGCCTGATAATAAACGAATCGATATGGTAAATACAGCAGCGGCTGGCCCCCTGGGAGAAGCGGGCATTGATGGATGGATCGATTCTCACTTCTGGGAGCGTTTTGGTGGTTCTCTTATGCTCAGTATGGTTCAGGATGTAGCGGCTGCGGCGGCGGATAATGCACCTGGTAAAGATCGTAATGTGGATTATACCGAAAACTCACGACAGGCAATGGCTGAAATGGCTAAAGTCGCACTTGAGAATTCGATAAATATTCCTCCAACAATGTATAAAAACCAGGGTGACATAATCACTATTATGGTCGGGGAAGACATTGATTTTTCTGATATCTATGAGTTAAAGGTAAAATAGTATGAATGGCGTTATTCCTGTCAGCATTAGCAATAAATCGCTCGATTTTTATAAAAATCAAGTATTCCAGTCTTTTCTTGATATTGAAGGGCTAACAGAAATTGCTGTCAACCGTCCTGGTGAAATCTGGACGGAAATTAATGGTGACTGGACATTCCATAATAATGACAGTGTGACCTTTGATTTTTGTAAACGTTTTTCTCAGACGCTGGCATCATTTCGGGGAGATGAAATCGGCGATACCAAGCCATTACTTTCAGCAACACTGGAATCAGGAGAACGTGTACAGGTCGTTTTTCCTCCTGCATGTGAGAGAAATACTATTTCAATCACCATACGTAAACCATCGACACGGCAGATAACGCATAAAGAATATGTGGCGAACGGTTTTTATGATTATGTCCAGTCAGGAAAAAAACACAGGACATACGATGATGAGCTTCTTGATTTATTCAGAGCGAGAAATATCGCTGCTTTTATGGAGCTTGCCGTAGCAGCAGGGAAAACCATTGTATTTGCCGGAGCAACGGGTTCCGGTAAAACAACATATATGAAGAGTCTTATCGATTTCATACCATTGAATACACGGCTGATTACGATTGAAGATGCAGAGGAAATCAAATTTTTTATCCATAAAAATTATGTGCATCTTTTTTACCCTTCGGAATCCGGCAGTGATTCCGGCTCTATCATAACAGCAGCGAAATTAATCAAATCCTGTTTGAGAATGAAACCTGACAGAATTTTACTGGCGGAAATTAAAGGTGGCGATGCCTGGGATTTTGTGAAAGTTGCTGGTTCTGGTCACAGTGGAAGCATGACGTCCATTCACGCGGCCTCGGCAAAAGATGCCATCATTCAGATGGTGACAAAATGTTATCAGAACAGAGAATGTCAGAATCTTCCTTTTGATGTTCTTCGTAAAATCATTATGGACAGTATTGATATTGTTGTTCATGTAGGCAGGGATGGTGTTGTCAGGCATATGAGCGACATCTATTACAAAGGGGCTGAATGTGAAAACTTTTAATAAGTCGCAATCTGTTTTTATATTCGCTGTTATGCTTGTTGCGGCATGGTTTGCAGGTTCATTTATTTTCTTTGTGCTTTACTTCAGCCAGATAAAGAATCTGAAACCATTGAAGGCTGTGTTCAGATCCATTGATGCGTACAGGATGGATATTTTTACAGACAGCCTTACTTTATCTGTTGTGACTACGGATATCAGAGTTTTAGCCTTTGTTGCACTTGGAGCAGGATTTGTCGTGTCTCTTATCATCCCTGTTGCGGCGTTGATAAAACTGAACGAGAAGAAAGAAAATATTTTCGGTGATGCGCGATTTGCAACAATTAATGATATTCGTGAGTCTAACAGTTTCACGCTTGACGGTGACGAAAAAGACGGGATTATCGTTGGTATAAAAGACAAGAAAATAATACGCTATGTGGGAGCAGCATTCAGTGCTATGGGAGCCGGAACAAGGGCTGGTAAAGGTGCTGGTATAGTCATCACTAATCTTATGAAGTACTGGTGGAGTGTTATTATTCTCGATCCAAAAAGGGAGTGCTTTAATATCACCAGTCTTATCAGGAAGGTGATTTTAGGTCATGAGGTTTATAAATTTGATCCCTTTAGTCCGGTAACGCACCGCTTTAACCCTTTGTATTATGTCAGCATGGGAACGAGTGAAGGTTTTAATCAACTCGAAAATCTTGCGTTGATTATTTACCCCTATAAGACAGATGGTGCGGATGCTGGTAGCTATCTTAATAAGACGGCGGGTGGTGTTTTTAAATCTTATGCTGTCGCTTTATGGTTTATGATTAAGAATGATAAGGCTGGACTAAAAACGCTTGATATTGAGCCTGTCTTCTCAATGTCTAAAATTAATCAGCTTTTTGAGCGTGCAGAACCCGAACATCTTCTTTCATTCATGAATGATATTCGTTCAGAATTAAGGGGGAAAGACAAAACGCTTGCTGATATTGGTGTCGCTGGCCTTAAGGCATTCATTGAGATGGAGGATAAAACAAAAGCACAACTCAAAAGCAACTTTCTTAATGGATTATCACCGTTTGCTAACCCCAATGTGGCAAATGCTACTGATGAAAATGATTTTGATTTGCGGCAGGTGCGGAAAAAGCGGATGACAATTTATTTCTGTATTTCTGGTGATAATGCCAGGTTGGCTGAAAAAATAACAAATATTTTCTTTCAGCTTGCTATACAGGTGAATCTTGAAAAGATGCCAACGGATGATCCGGAAATAAAGCATGACTGCCTTTTTCTACTGGATGAATTCCCGTCAATTGGTGCTGTAGATTACATCAAGAGTAAATCTGGTCTCATTGCTGGTTACAAGCTGAAATTGTTGATTGTTTACCAGGTCGGCTCTCAGCTTGAGGAAATCTACAGTTATGCAGGCAGTAAAACATTACTGGCAAGTGCACCCTGCAAAATTGTTTATTCCGCTTCTGATGTTAAAGATGCGCGGGAGTTATCAGAGGCGATGGGAACACGAACAGTAACTATCGGTTCGAAAAGCAAAAGTCGTAGTCGTGGAGGAACATCGAGATCTGAATCAGAAAGCCTTATTGAGCGTCCACTGGTAACAACAAATGAACTACTTACACTGAAATTTAGTGAAGAAATCCTGGCAATGAAGGGAGAAAACCCGATTCGTTGTGAAAAGGCATTCTACTATCTCCATGAGTATTTCTTTGGTGATTTTGTGAAGGTTGCTCCGGAACTTGCAAACATTTTCCCCAGGAAGAAAGGAAAGCTGGTTATGCCTCCACAGAAGGTATTTGAAAATGAAATCGTCGCAAAAGGGTATCTGGCAGTAAAAGATGTTCCTGATCTCGATAAAGCGGCATAAAGGAGAACATGATGAAGAAGTTAGTGTTTTTATTGATTTCCATCCTTGCTGGTTGTTCATCACCGCCAGAGCCAACACCCGTGCAGTTTGAAAAGGCGAATGAAGTGATCAATCCCTCATTGCCGTATGTCCCCGATTTTCACGGCGTCATAAAGTCAGAAGTTAGCGGTAAAGGATGGGTTTATGAGATCACTTCCTTATCCGGTGTACAGGCCAGAACGCCGACGTTTTATTACGCTCTGGCTCATGCGGACAGGGTGGTAGTGACAACACATGATGCTGGGCTGTGGTTTCGAATCAGAGATCTGTTGAAGATGGAAGGGGCAACAGCAGTCGTGGAATGGCGAAACGAGAAAAGTTTTTTACCTGAACAGGTAAAAATAGTTTTCATTAAAGCACAAAATGAGGTGAAAAATGACTGGAAAAAATAGAGTGGTTTTATCTGTCTTTCTGGCGTTAGGATTAATATCAACAAATGCTAATGCATCTGATCCTTGCGCTTCGGTACTTTGCTTATATGGAAAAGCAGTCGGGCAAGGTGGGGGGAGTGAGTGCAGAAGTGCTGAAAAAGACTTTTTTAATATTCTGAAAAAGAAAAAAGGGAGTATTCGCTGGAGTAAAACGTTTGATGCTCGTAAAGATTTTTTAAATCAGTGTTCAACGGCTGATCCGGCGGCTATATCGAAAATCATGAGTAAGTTTGGTCGTGTCAGAGGCTGATTAAAACCTGATACCTGCGCTAACGGGTATCAGGGGATATACAGGAGAAAAATTATGAGCGAAACCCGATTTGTAACTCTGGCATCCGACTTTAACAATATTAAAGAAATTTATTCTGATGACGAGTTAAACCGTTTACTGGAGGCTGTTAATCAGAATTGCCCGACCAGAATTGTGTTGGGTAGCGTGGAGAAGGGGAAAGAAACGCCACTTATGGCTTCTTGTTTAAGGACTACACCAGAGCGTATTTCAGTTGAAGAAATTGATGAAATAAAATTTATCCAGAATCCTTCCGAACAGAGATAAAGGTAAACGCCGCAGATTCCAGATTTTAATCTGGGATTTGCGGCGTTGAACAACCGAAGGGCGTTAGTTTTATGATGAATAAATTCAGTTATGTTAATCGTATGCTTCGGCAAGTTTTTGTTTTTAGTTTTATCACGACTCCATCAATAGCTTTATTTGTTGTTTTTATGTTTTTTTCATTTAATAACTCAATTGCTGGTTCATTTTTAAAAGAGGCCAGGGGGCTTATAACCGATACTCCTTCTGATAAGGTTAACGTCTGTCTTTTCGAAAAGGGCGTACCACAGGATATGGAGTTGACAAACTCCACAACTGAACATGTATTAAAAAATAAATGTATAACAACGTTAGTTGATGCTGCTGACTGGCAGGAGTCTGTTGACGGTTCCATTCGATATTTTTATTGGTCGTCAGTTGTTGTTGGCTTTGTGGTCTGGTTTACATTTAATTTTAGTGCACTGGAAGAACTATTTTATCGTAGAAACAGAAAAGGAGATGTTGAATGAGGATTTTGTTAAGCGTGATTTTATTCCTGTTTACTGCTTTTCAGTCTGCAAATGCAGGTGGAATACCTGGTGCTTTAGCAGGAATACTTTCTACATTTAACCAGGAAATCCAGGGGAAAGTTATTCGTGTTCTCGATGGCGATACCATTGAAGTATTGCAGGATAAAAAGCCTGTCAGGATTCGCCTGGCAAACATTGATGCACCGGAGAAAAAACAGGCTTTCGGGCGCTGGTCAGCAAATCAGCTTAAAGCTCTGCTCGCAGGACAATCAGTTACCGTCTCTTATACGCAGACAGACCGCTACGGACGCATTATCGGTCGTGTGTTCACGACGAACGGCACGGATGCCAGCCGCTTTATGGTTCAGTCTGGCGCTGCATGGGTATATGAACGTTACAACGCGGATGAGTCATTACCGGCTTTGCAACGGGAAGCGCAGGAACAAAAGCGTGGTTTATGGGCTGATACAAATCCGGTTCCACCGTGGGAATGGCGTATTAGAAATTAAGGGACAAAGAAAATGCACTCTTCTTTTGGTTTGCCATATCCGGCTGGTCACTGGATGTATTCGTTATACGATTTACTCGATAATTCAGTGTTCGTGGTTTGTTTCTTTGCCTTCTGGGTGGCAACGGGTCAATTTTTATTAAGAACTGTACACAGAGAATTTAATATATCTGAAACAGTTGAGATGGTTATCATCGCTTTATTAGGGATACTAATGACTCTGTCTTTTTATCTTTGTGCAATTTTAAAGGCTTCTCTTTAAATCAGAGGATAAAAACAATGATGACAAAACATGATAAAGAACGATTCAATAAAAGAATCGGTGGTGAAGTGCAGATTAGTGCTGATATCCGTGTCAATGACTTAATGACAGAAGGTGCAGCTTACGTCACTGTAACGGAATCATCCCTGTATGAGCGAGTTTGCCTGTATGCCTTGCAACATGGTGAAGATTTACAGGGGATGTTTAAGGATGAAAAATATGAATATATGTCCTGTTTTGTTCGTGATGTAGCGGCATTCAGAAGTAATTTTGAAAGCGAAGAGCCTTTAAAGCCTCTGTTTAACCATGATAAAGGTGATACTGTTGAGTTTGTTATCAGCGTTCCTGAAAAAAGAGTCGAGGATTACGGTGATATAGTCAGAAAAGAGTTCGTAGATATAATTCAGAAGCATGTAATAACCATTAATAATAAGCTCTGGAAGAAATTCGTAAAACAAGCCATGACGGGGACAACTTTATATATTGGTTTTGATATTAATACAGGTGCAATGGTGGACCCTGAAGATGAACGTGACACCATATTAAAATCATCACGTCAGGAGTTTGTCAGAACAACGACTTTCGATTCATTTCAGCCTTATTACTATGTTGAGCGTTTATATTCTGGTGCAAAAGAAATAGGCAATATCAATGGTTTTAATGTCTGGTTCAATGAAAGAGGATTTTATTTTTACTGGAATGAAGAAACGGAATTCTTGATTGAGAGTTGGCTGACGTTCCCTGCATATCCGTATGGCTGGTTTAAATGAATCCGTAGAGACTAAAAAAGATGGTAACGATAATAATAGGTGTGTCGAGAGTTATTGACTATAAAACGGCAGAAATGTCGGTTGATATCCCCCCATTCCCTGAATGGAACAGTGGTCATTATATCGAAATTCCAGGAGAAGGTATTGTATTCACAGGTGAAAAGAGTGATGACGGTAGCCGTTGTTATTCTGGTGTCATCGAATCTCATTACAGCACTGATGACTGGCCGTTTATCCTTTCTGAATACAAAAACTGGCTGAAAGATAAGGAAAGAAAGTTTTCTTATCTGTTTGTCTTACGCAATGGTGAACTGGTTCACCATGAGGTCAACAAATCAGAGCTTCTTTGAGAGGTTTCATATGCAATATGCATTGTTTGATGGATTTGAACGAAAGTTTTTGCTGGATGCTCTTGAATTTGGTGTTCTGAAGGACTGGAAAGAAAATCCGGTAAAAGAACTTCCTGATATTGATGAATCTGCTCACCCCTTCCATGTCTGTTATGGTGGATATTTATTAAATCCTGGTGTTTCAGATTCAGATATTAGCAGAAAAATAAAAGACCAGACAGGATTCTGGCTGGCAGCTATTGATGATACCCGCATGGATTGTCATTCAATAGCTTATTATGATATTCACACCCTCCCTTTGATTTTGTGTGGACATCAAAAGATAGTTCCTTTTGCCGCATTAATAAAAGCTGATGAATGCATCATTTCAAAAATTGCTTCATATTCTGGTTTTGCTGTAACAGCTTTTTTGAGAATTAAAGACCAGGATATCGCAACGAATATACTTAACCGTGAGGGAATTTTTGCCTTTAATGGCTGTGAGCGCAGATTCAGACAACCTGTAAGTGAAGATAACTGGCAACAGGCAGTATCAGAAGAACGCGCTATTCGTTGTGCAAACAGATTAATTCAATGTAAAGGATAACAAAATGAGACTTTTTATCGCAGAAAAACCCGCAGTAGCAAATGATATTGTTAAGGCACTTGGTGGCAATTTTACCCGCCATGATGGCTGGTTTGAAAGTGATAACGCCATTGTGACTAACTGTTTTGGTCATATTATCGAATCACAACCGCCGGAAAACTATAATCCTGAATACAAAGCCTGGAAGGTTGAAACGCTTCCTTTACGTCTTTATCCCGTGAAGTATCAGCCTGTTGAAAGTGCAGCAAAACAGGTTAAAACGATTCTCGAACTTATCAGACGTGGAGACGTGACTGAAATTGTTCATGCTGGCGACCCTGATGAAGAAGGTCAGCTACTTGTTGATGAAGTTCTGGAATATGCGGGGAACACAAAACCCGTTAAGCGCGTTCTGATTAACGACAACACGCTTCCGGCAGTGAAAAAGGCACTGGCAAATCTTAAAGATAATCGTGATTTCAAAGGGCTTTACCTTAAGGCGCTGGCGCGTTCAGTTGCTGATGCCGTCTATGGCTTCTCCATGACGCGTGCTTACACCATTCCTGCAATAGCCAGAGGATATAAGGGCGTTCTGTCTGTCGGGCGCGTCCAGACACCCATTCTTGGCCTGATTGTGAATCGTACCCGCGCTAACCAGAACCACAAATCCAGTTTCTACTACACCATGACCGGAGTCTTTCAGCGTGGTGCTGATGTTATCAGGGCAAACTGGAAACCAGGCGAATTTGCTCCGCTGACAGATCGTAAATTGCTTGATAAGGCATGGGCAAACGGAACGGCTGCATCCCTTGCAGGAAAACCGGCTACAGTTGAAGCAGCAGCAACTGATGATAAAAAAACGGCTGCACCATTGCCCTTTAACCTGGTCCGGCTTCAGCAGTACATGAACAAAAAGTTCAAACTGACGGCACAAAAGACGCTGGATATTACGCAGCAACTACGCGAAAAATATAAAGCGATCACTTATAACCGCTCTGATTGTTCATATCTTTCTGATGAACAATTCAGCGAAGCGCCGCAGGTTATCGATGCCCTGAAGTCAGTCTTTCCTCAGTCGCTGGATATTGATTCTTCACGTAAAAGCAAAGCGTTTAACAGTGCAAAGGTGACTGCGCATACTGCGATAATCCCGACCGCCAGTGTGCCTGATGTTAACGCACTCAGCACCGACGAGCGCAATGTTTACCTGGCGATCGCACAACACTATCTTGTTCAGTTCATGCCTGAAAAAGCATACCAGGAAGTATCGGTTGCCATTCAGTGTGGTGATGAGTCGTTCTGTGCCCGTGCCAGAAAAACAACTGACAGCGGATTTGAGGCGTTTCTTGGCGCGGAAACCACAGACGAAGGTGAATCAGAAGATAATGATGATTCCGCTTTTGAACTGCTCTGTAAAATTCGCACAGGAGAAACACTGACGACAAAAGAAGTGGTTGTGAATGAGAAGAAAACGACACCGCCGCCATTATTTACTGAGGCATCATTGCTTGCTGCGCTTGTTCGTGTCGCGGATTTTGTCACCGATCCAACGATTAAAAAGTTACTGAAAGATAAAGATAAGGACAAAAAAGATGAACATGGCGGCATTGGTACGCCAGCTACCCGCGCCGCTATTCTGGAAACGTTGAAGAAGAGAAATTATATCACGCTGGAAAAAGGAAAACTCATTCCGACAGATACCGGATATGCGCTTATTGATGCCCTTCCCTCTATTGCAGTAAACCCCGATATGACTGCATTGTGGGCTGAAAAGCAGACAGCTATTGAAAATGGCGATCTGACCGTCGAACAGTTCATTAATGAGCTTTACGGTGAACTGGCAGACATGATAACTGATGTTGACCTGGGTGATATGAAGATTGAACCCGCAGCGCCAGCGGGACAATCTCAGCGACTGGAGTCGCCCTGCCCTTCATGTGGCAAACAAATTGTTATCAGACCAAAAGGTTATTTCTGTACAGGATGTGAATTTAAAATCTGGAATGAGTTTTCTGGCAAGAAAATCACCCAGGCACAGGCCGAAAAACTGGTTAAATCAGGAAAAACCGATTTGATTAAGGGATTTAAAAAGAAAAGCGGTGGAACGTATGATACAGTTCTTGTACTTGAAGATAAGAAAACAGGGAAGCTGGGTTTTCCGGCAAGGGTTAAGAAGTGAAAACAAAGCAGGAATGGCTTTTTCAGTTAAGAAAATGTACATCAAGAGATACTCTTGAAAAAGTTATTGATATTAACCGTTACAAACTGCCTTTATCAGAATCAGAGGCATTTTATTCTGCCGCAGATCATCGTCGCGCAGAACTGGTTATGAATAAACTTTATGATAAGGTTCCTTCCGGTGTCTGGAAGTACGTTCACTAAACAAGAGGATTAATTATGAGCGAACTGACTAAAGAAGATGAATACGGCATTATCAGCCGGACTATGATGAATATTCGTTCATTGCGTGTGTTTTCCCGTGAGATTGATTTTGAGCAGTTGCTCGAAATGCAGGAAAAACTGAACGTTGTTGTTGAAGAACGTCGTGAAGATGCTGAACGTGAAGCGGCTGAACGCCAGGAACTTGAAGCCAAACGTCAGCAGGCCATTGAATACATCATATCTTTAGGTCTTGATCCCGAATCACTCCTTGCTCCTGTAACAGCAGATACAGTAAAAACCAGGCGGAAAGCTAAAGGCGGAGTAAGAAAGGCTAAATACCGCTTTAAGGATGAAAATGGCGAGATCAGAGAATGGTCTGGTAATGGCAAGCGTCCGCTTGCTTTACAGAAGCTGCTTGATGAGGGGCATTTCATGGAAGATTTCCTCATTGAGAAAACTAAGCCGGAACAGGCAGAATAACCCGCCAGGTATACATCACACAGACATACACATAGGTATGTCTGTGTGACATATGTATGTACAGTGCCAGATGGCGTTGCTACGTGAAAAATAACCTACCCTACCCCTGCTTTTTTCGCAGATTTTACGTAGCACACCGTTGCTATAGCATTCATCTAAAAAGCTGAATGTCCTTAGACCGAAGAACCAACAGACAAAGGCCGCGTAAGTGGCCTTTAATTGGGATACCTTTTAGTTACAACATTCTAATAGTTCATTCCATCCTCCGCTCATCCAGCAAACATAACCTCCCTGCCCCTCCCCACTACAGAAAGGGCGCGCCCCGCCCGTACGGGCGGAATCTAATCGCTTAATTTTGAATGTTGTAACTAAGCATATTCATTGCTGTATTGCCACAAGGTTTCGCAGCAAGGGAGGATACCGAAAGTAACGCTGTCACTTTTGCTTTCAAGTGACCAACCAACGAGTACATCACACTGACATACAATAATGTATTTCTTCATGATGTACATTATTGTAATTCATTGTGACATACACTATAGTATTTCCATGTGACATACGTCTGCGTACATCACATGGAAATACACATGAGTAAATCACTGTGACATACAAGAGGTACTATGATTATCGTAATCGGTGGTGATAAAGGCGGTACAGGTAAATCACATCTGGCAACCAACTTAACTGTTTGCCTCTCACAACAGGGAAAGAGAACGGGGCTTGTTGAAACAGACCTGAATGGCTCGACCAAAAAATGGAATAAACGCAGAGAACAGGCCGGATTACCGCCCGTCGCGTTAAATGAAGCCTATGGCGACATCAGTGCCAAAATAACAAAAATGGCGGATGTAGCCGAAATCCTCATTATAGATACTGCCGGATATGACAGCACGGAGTTCAGAACTGCACTAAAAGTTGCAGACATTGTGATTGTCCCGATCGACCCGCTTGCCCAGGTGGAAGCAGACAGTCTTCAGACTGTGACAAAAATTGTCAGGGATGCGCAAAAAATAAATCCCAGGCTGGCTGCACATGTGCTCCTGTATAAATGCCAGCCAAATACGTTCAGTGAACAACAGGAATTAAGAGACTCTCTCAACAGCCATGATTACTGGCTTAAACCAATGAAAAGCACGGTTTCTTTTCTCCGGGCCTTTGTAAGAGCAATGAATCAGGGAATGGGGGTTCACGAGTTAAAAAGTAATGTTAGCGGTGCCAGCCAGGCAAAAGCACAAATCGAACTTTTGCTGAAAGAACTGGAACTGTAAATCACAGTGACATACACTAATGTACATCATTATGAAATACATTAGTGTGAAACAATCAGATTAGAAGGTACATCATGGCAAAGCTGGAACTACCAGAACTAGAACAAAACCAGGAAGTGAACGCCACAAAATTTGTTCAGGACGCAGGAAAACGCCCCACAGAGAACAAAACAAAACTGGCTTCATTCCGCATACCGAATGAATTGCTTGAATTCATTGATAACGAATCAAAAAGACTGCATCGCCCCAAGACAAAGATAATCAAAGCAGCATTACTGGCTTATCAGGATCTGGACGAAAACGAACTCATTAATTTGTGGTTCAGAGCTGACAGAAATGATTAACTTCTCACGGAGGAGTTTAACTCTATGAAACAATGCATCTTTGATTTAGGCATCATGAACTATGATGCCGTCATTACATGGACTGTACCAGTTGTATTTTTCTTTTTAGTGTTACTGGCTGGTATAGCATTTAATATTGGCAGGAAAAGTAATCTGATTGTTTTTGCCCTGGCAATGTTGCTCCCAGTAACAACGGTTTTCATTTTTATGTTACTGGGCGGTAAGATCGATATGTGCTGATCAATTAAAAGAGGATTAAACAATGATAAATTCAATCGCGTTTAGTCTTATAGCGTTATGTATAATATATATATCATCACTACTTAAAAAAAGTAACTTCAGAATGTTTTATATAACTGTATCTACGTGCTCTTTATTATTATCATGTGCACCAAACAAGTACGGTATGATTGGTATAGCAGCATTGGTATTTACAACTATGTTAGGACCATTATTAATTATTTTAGAGGATAACAGACAATAAATTATGACAATGCGTTTGTTAAGCCCGCAAATATGTGGGCTTATTTTTAATTACTCTTCATCATCCCGCAGGAACTGACAAAAGTCTTCGCTCCCCATCATATCGACTGTGTTTTTAAATTCGAAAAAAGAAATTCCTGTCATAGCACACACGCGCTGGATAATCAGTTTTTTCTTTTGCTGTCTGACGGTTGCGGTTTCACCAAACTGGATAACAGCCAGGACTGTTTCATCATATGATTTCAGGACAAAATCACAGGTTATATTCTGCACTTCACGGATTAAATCTTTTACAGCTTCCTCGCTACCATGAGGACGAACAAATTCAATGAGCCGTATTTTGGGAAAAACGGAATAATCAGGTATAATATTACGTGAAAGAATGCCTAAAAACTCTGATTCCTTATTTGAGAGTAAGGGTACTTTAGTAAAACAATCAACCTCCCCAATGGCTGTAAAAGCATTGGTTATCAAAGCTGGATTATTCTTAATAAAATCAGAGAATACGTTTTCAGTTGATGGCAAAACAACAGCAGAATTATGTTGTTCATCTCGTTTTTTATTACGGTTAAATATCATTTCATATTCCTTTTAAA
>ERZ791737.636-NODE-636-length-24806-cov-16.367783_pt1 | contig 24806 bp, 22 predicted proteins | sample MGYA00510042_ERZ791737 | MGnify/ENA primary metagenome ERZ791737 (study PRJEB30046, sample SAMN00791965) | human gut metagenome | study: EMG produced TPA metagenomics assembly of the A metagenome-wide association study of gut microbiota in type 2... | reverse complement strand
GTTAATTAAGGAAATTTGAATGAGTAAATTCTCAGAACAGAACAGAACAGAACAGGCTACCATTATATAAAAGCCTTTTTTGGTATTGCAAATCTTTTTTCAAAAAAATTATATTTATATTCGCTGACAATTTTGTCGGCTTTATTCGTTTTAGTAAATTCTCATGGAGCAATCCATGTCTATTTGAAAAAATAATTTATTATAAGGAGGGTCAATTATGACTCAAAAAAACAAAATATTTTCAATTATCTTATCATTATTAGTTTTAAGTTCAGTAGCTTGTAGAAAAAGCGGAGGCGGAAATGGAGGAGGAGTTGTCACCGAACCAGACGCTTTACCAGGAACTTTCTCAATTACAGAGGCTTCTGGAAATGTGAAAGCTTTAGTTGTAAAACCTGACACAACAGTTAGCGACATAAAAATAGCTTTTTCATCGTCTGCCGATTATACTGCCGAATTCACAGTCGAAGATAGCGAAACGGTAGAAGCAAATAAAATCACTTCGGAAGATTTTGAATTTGCAAATAACTCATTGACTGCGAAAACTACATTAGTTGATAAAGTGAGGAAATTGGATAGTTCAAGCAAATCTGTAGAGAAAACTATTAAAATTAATTTCACTTTTAAGGCTAAAGATACGACTTTGAAAAACAATACTAAAACTTTATCCATTGAAGTAAAATTGACAAAAGAGTTGGCTTTCAAACCTTCCTCTCTTGTAGGAAGTTGGACATTTGATGGAGATACAAGCGCTGCTGGTAATAATACATTGAAAGTAGAGGATAATACAATAACAGTAAGATTAAATGGTGTAGATGCAACTATTGATACAAGCGCAACATGGAATGACGAAAAAGATAAAGAAGTAACAGTATATCAAAAATCAAGCGAAGAAACTGATAAAGGAGCTGTAGGTAAAGCTACTCATACGGTAAAATTTACAAGCGCGACTATTTGCAGTGCATCGTTAACTACTGAAAAAAGTGGAAACTTTAATGCAAATTTTAAAAAACAACAATAATTGTGAGAGTTAAACTGATAAGAGATAAGAGAAAATAAAGGCATCGCTTAATTGCGGCGCCTTTTTTATTTGCTTTATTTTTAATAATATATTTCAATAATGGGATTTAAGGATTTTATTAAAAGAATAAAAATTTTTATGAATAATTTGAGTTAAGGAAAAAATATAATTGCTCGAGACTGGACTTGAACCAGCACGGTATTACCCGACAGCACCTCAAGCTGTTGTGTCTACCAATTCCACCACCCGAGCAAGTATTATTATGATATATTAAAATATTATTTTGTCAAATTTATATTTTAGTTAATATCGTATTAATTTGATATATATTCGCTAATATTATTAACATTGAAAAACGATTAAAAATATTATACAATTCTATATTATATATTTAAGAATTATCATGTAAAATATGGTTTTAGAAAAAAGATATACTTTATTAGAAATAAAAGAATTAGGATTAATAAAGTCGGAAGAAAATATAGATATATTATTGTCAATTTTTTATGACGATTACAATATAGAATTAAAAAGAGAAATTGTTTCTTCTATCGGAAGGCAAAAGAACGATTATAAAATTCTTAAATTTATAGAGGATAATGTATATAATTGCGGTTTTATGGATTTAGTATATCAAATGTATAGAACTTGTCTTTATAAACAAAAAGATAATATTGATTTTCAAAAATTAGGCGAAGATATCGAAAATTATTTTGATAATGAAGTTATTAAAAAAATGAAACTATATTATGAATATAGACATAATAAAGACAATATAGATTATAAACCGTTTAAGCAAATAATAAAACCGACTTTGCTATGCGGAGACAATATACAAACTTTAAATAAAATCCAAGATAAAGAAGTTCAACTTATATTTACATCTCCTCCTTATTATAATGCAAGAGAATACGCCGATTATAAATCTTATAAAGATTATTTAAATAAAATGTTTTTAACATTAAAACAATGTCATAGAGTTTTAGAAGACGGAAGATTTATAATAATAAATGTATCTCCCGTGATAACTAAAAGAGCGGGACGAGAATTTGAAAGTATAAGATATCCAATACATTTTGATTTTCATAATATTTTAATAAAAGCGGGTTTTTATTTTATAGACGAAATACAATGGATAAAACCTGAAGCGTCAGTTAAAAATAGAAACGGAGGCTATAGGCAAACGAGAATGCCATTATCTTATAAACCTAATTGCATAAATGAAAGTATTATGGTTTATAGAAAAAATTCACTATTTTTATTGGATAAAAATATTAAGAAATATGACAAATCTTTTGCAAATGAAAAAGATTTAGAATTTGACACTTCAAATTGCTGGCATATAATTCCGAAATCAAATAAATTGCATCCAGCGGTTTTCCCAGAAGAATTATGCAGAAAAATATTAACTTATTATTCTTTTAAAACCGATATAGTATTAGACCCTTTCGCTGGTTCTGGCACTTTTGGCAAAGTCGCTCTAAAAATGGATAGAATACCGATATTATGCGAAATTAATGAAAAATACTGCGATATAATTAGAGGTATGAATTATGATGAGATTTGAGAGAAAGATTGTAGATAAAACCGTAAATAGACTTTTAAATGGAGAAGATTACAGAAGCGAAATAGTAAATAATATAAACGCTCAATTTTTTGATTTCTCAATAAACTTTTTTAAAGAAATAGTTAAAGCAAAATTAAATAGCAATTCTATAGATTTGGAATGGTATAAAGAAAATTTTATAACTAAAGAAAATATACTTCCCGAAGACGCCGCTATTTATGCGGGAATGAATAAAAAAACGATTAATAATATACATGGAAGCGCTACAAAAGAAATAGTATTAAATGTTGCAAAATCTAATTTTAATTATCTGTCGTCATTAATTAACGAATTAAATTTAGATAATAACGAAAAACTTTTAATACAAATAAAAATTACTTATAACGATATATCGGTAGAACTTTCATTAACGGAAAGTTTATTGGTTATAAACGCTCTTGCAACAAAAAAACTTGCCATAAGAGGAGGAGCTTGGTCTTCAATAGGTAAAAAAGTAGAAAAACCGTTAATGCTAAAATTATGCGAATTATGTAATATTAGAAAAGAACAAATAAACTCTGAAGTTTTTAAAAAAGACGGGAGTTTAGATTTTGACAGAGAGGTTGATTTTAAAATTTTAAATAAAGACAATATATGGTTGAGATGCGAAGTTAAATTAATGGGAAAAGGCAATCCTGAATCTGCAGATGTAATTTTTGCAAGAGATACTAATATTTTTATAGCCGATACATTAAGCGAGCAAAATAAAAAACAATGTTTAAGCAATAATGTAGAATATTTGGAATTAAAAAATCACTCAAATAAAGATATTATAAATAATTTCAATGAAATCCTTAAAAAATTAAATGTTAAATAATAATCACATTCCAAACATTCCAAGTATTGAAACGAGTAAATAATCTGTAATCAAAATTATCATAAAACTATAAACTACGCTTGTTGTCGTAGCCTTTCCGACTCCTTCGGCTCCTCCCGTAGTTCTAAAACCGAAAAAACATGATATAAGCATAACTTCAGCCCCGAATATTGTCGACTTTATTAAACTTCCAATAAAATCTCCAAGCGAAATAACGGCAAACGCTCTATCAAAATAATGAAGCGGGTCGCTATTTAAAACAAAAACCGTAACCACAGCTCCTCCCAATATTCCGATAATATCCGCCGATATGGTAAGCATTGGCAAAGATATAACCGCCGCCCAAAATCTTGGAACCGCTACATATTCTACGGGATTAGTATATAGAGTTTTTAAAGCGTCAAGTTGTTCGCTTACTTGCATAGTGCCTATTTCCGCGGTTACGGAACTTCCTACTCTGCCTGCAAATATTAAAGCAAGAAGCATTGGCGATAATTCTTTAACCATAGCCTTTCCAACCATAGAGCCTACAAATTGAGATATTCCTTTTAAGACGCTATCTAAAACTACCGCTATTTGAAGAGACATAACCATTCCCGTGCAAAGAATCGTAACCGAAGCGACTATAAAAGATTCTACTCCCATTCTTATTATTTGGTCGGATAAAAGTTTGAAAGAAAAAGAAGGCTTAAAAGTATATTTTAATATTTGCAAAAATAAATTATTAAATTCTCCCAAAGTTGCAAGAAAATAAATTATTTTATTTTTTATACCTTTTCTTAATTCTATTTTAAAATCAAAAATCTCCATAATAAATTAATCCTCTTATTCTATATTATCCGCATTATTATAAATATTTTCAAATCTCGTTTGTTCGGCTATAAAATTTAACGGAAGTCCGTCTATAATAGAGCCGTTTCTATGTTTTGCAAGTATAACTTCGACTTGATTATTTCTTTCGTCTATAACCTCTTCTTCGTCTCTATTTTGTTTTTGTCTATGTAAAAACATAACTAAATCGGCGTCTTGTTCTATTGAGCCTGATTCTCTCAAATCGGAAAGTCTCGGTTTATCCTGCCTCTGTTCAACCGCTCTTGAAAGCTGAGCTAAAGCTATAACGGGAATATTTAATTCTTTAGCAAGGGCTTTTAATCCTCTCGATATATCCGCTATTTCTTGTTCTCTTGTTCCGTTTCTTCTTGTTTGCGCGCTTGAATGAATTAATTGCAAATAATCTATAACTATAAGTTTTAAATCTATATTCTTTCCGTCTTTTTTTTCTTTACTCATTTCGGCAAATCTATGTTTCATCTGCCTTGCTTTTCCGCGAATTTCCATTATTGTTAATTGACTTGAATCGTCTATTAAAAGATTAGATTGAGATAAACTATTGAAAGCCTGCCCTAATTTTGCCCATTCTTGCATTTCCAAATCGCCCGAACGAACTCTAGATAAATTTATTCTTGCCTTGCTTGAAATTAATCTTTCAATCAATTGCATTCTGCTCATTTCCAAAGAAAAAAAACCTATTCCAAAATTCATTGATTCTACATTTGTCATTACATGTTCCACTATATTAAGAGCGAAACTTGTCTTGCCAACCGAAGGACGAGCCGCTAATATAATTAAATCCGAAGGCTGAAATCCATGCGTCACTCTATCCAATCCTAAAAATCCCGAAGGAATTCCCGTAACAGAGCTTTTATGTTTTTTTCTGCTTTCAATAGTATTTAAAGCTTCTAAAAGCAAATCTTTTATATGAATAAAATCATTATCTAATCTTCTTTGAGTAACTTCAAATATTTTTTTTTCTGCGAAGTCGGCTACTTCTTTAGTTTCCGAGTCTTTCGCTTCATAGGCGGATTTTTGTATATCTTGAGATGCGAAAATTAAATCTCTGAGTAAAGATTTTTCCGCTATAACTTCCGAATAATATTTTGCATTTTGATAAAAAGGAGTTCCGTCTATTATTTTCATTAAATAGGCTTCGTCATTTTGAAATACTTTTTCAAATAAACCGTTTTCTTTTAAGTATCTTAAAACAAGTTCGCCGTTTACATCCTCTTTATTTCCTAATCTATTATGCAATTCTATAATGCTTTCGTATAGTATTTTATTTCTTTCGTTATAAAAATCTTTTGAATTAATTTTTGACAAAGCTATCGATATAGCCTGATTATTTTGAAGCATAGCCCCCAACAAAGACTCTTCGGCTTCTATCGAGTAAGGCATACTATTCATTTTATACCCGCTATTAATTAAGCCTCTTCTACAGTTTCTTTAACGGTTTCGTTTATTTCTGATTTTGTAGCGTTTTCTAATGTGTCGATATTTACTACATTAATTTTTATATTTGCATTGACGCTATGATATAATTTAATTTCAATTTCATATTCTCCAAGCTCTTTAATATGCTTATCCATATGAACATCTTTTTTATTTATATCAATTTCTTTTTCTTTCAAAGCGTCAACTATATTTTGCGGACTAACAGAACCGTATAATTTTCCGTTTTCGGCTACTTTAACGGGAATCATAACGCTTATATCTACAATTTTACCTTTAAGAATTTCCGCTTCCATTTTTCTTTTTGCTCTTTTTTTCTCCAAACTCTTTTGCATTTGAGCTAAAGTTTTTAAATTTCCCGCGTTTTTAATTACGGCTATATTTCTTGGAATAAGATAATTTCTTGCATATCCGTCTTTTACTTTACATATATCGCCTTCATAACCAAGCGTAATAAAATCTTTCTTCAAAATAACTTCCATGCTTTTCTCCTTATATGTTGATTAAATTATTTTACATCTTATTAATTATTGAACTTATATTATACCATAAAATACAATTATATCAAGCGCAGTTTTTAGTATTAATCATATAAAAAATAAAGCAATATTTTTCCACTATAGGTTTTTCTTTTACTATATCTAACATATCTTACTCGTTACTGCACACGGTCGTGCATATTTTTTGTGTTGAAAAATCATAACCAATAATTTAAATCCTTTTGATAGAGAATTATTTTTAAATTATTTGTAAAAGTTATTATTAATAAAAATTATAAAATCAAAATATAAAATCATTTTAATCTTTAAATCATAGCTAAAGGGTATTTTTACCATGTTTTTTGTTTTATGTCTTACTTTAATTTATGTAAAAGATAGAATTAATAGAAAAATTAATTTTGTATTTATTAGAAGATATCGTAGAACCTGCGATATAAAAAGCGAATATAAATTCTATAATATAGAATATAGTTATATGTAAATATCTAATACTTTTTTATAAGATTTGACTTGACAATTTAGTAATATTGCATTATACTATAATCATTGCCCGCGTATCTTTACGATTTTTATTTTGAGGAGCAGTTTATTTAAACCGTATGAATAAGGAATTCTTTTCAAGAAAAGAATCTGTTAAAGATATTTTCTTTATGATAGAAGGTAAGTTGAAAAAAGGCTTATTTAAAGAGTCTATGGAAGACTTTGACAGAATAATGGCTATGGATTTTGAGTATGCCGATTTGTATGAGAATATCTCATGCGTAAAATTTTGGATAAATAGGCTTGATATTTTAAATAAAAAACTTAAAGAAGATTGGGCAGAATATTGTAAATTTTTAGATTCTTCTTATAAGAAATTTTGTATTTTTATAAGAGATAAAGATTATAAAGGCGATTTAATATCGATAAAGGCTATTCATTATTTTGTATATAATAGAATAATAGAATTAATAATGAATAAAAGCCCCGAAGATATTAACGGAAAGGATGAGTTGCATTTACTTGCAAATGCGTTTATAGAATTGGAGGATTATTCCAAAGGCTTAAAGGCTTATGAATATTTGAATACTATAGAACCTTATAATTCAAATACTTTAGGCTTTATCGCTGAAATTAATCATAAATTGGGAGATGAAAAAAAGGCTAAAATGTATATTAGAGAGGCTTTGTTTTATGAACCTCAAAATATAGAATTTGAAAAAATTACAATAGAAGCCGTTAGAGAAATTAGAGATATAATAATAAAAAGAGGAATTCATAACGGAAGCCAAGAAGAAATTATAAGTTGGATGAGCGCTTATGGCGAACTTATGAATATATTAGATATAAAAAAGGAATTAAGCAGAGAAGAGGAAATTGAATTAAGAAAAAATATTTCAAGACTTGAAGCGGATTATAGAAAATTTAAATTGAGAGATAAAACCGCTCCAAAACTTTTATCTTCATACGCTTTCCTTACAGCTTGCCTTATAATGAGGCATAATAGTTCGGATAGGGAAGAGATAGAAATTTTGGCAAGAAAAATGGCGGCTATAGACGAAGATTTATTAAGATATTATATAAATAAATTAGAAAAGAGGTAAAACTATGTCAGAAGCTTTAGAAAAATTGGAAAACACTTTTACAGAAGAAACTTTTACAAGAAAACCTTTATTAAATTATACGATTAAATACTTTACGGATTTAAGCGGAATAATAAATGATATTAACGATAAAAACGAAATTAACTCCGCTATAGATACGGCAAAAACACAGCTTGAAAAAAATCAGCAGCATATTTCCGCTTTATATTCAATCGGATTTTTAAATTTGAAAATTGAAAATTATTCGGATATGCATTTGGATAAACTTTTAGGTATTTTTAAGAATGCAAAAAAATGGAATATTGTAGAATATATAGCGCAAAAAATTGTGGACGAATATTACGAGAGCGATTACGCTTTAAGATATTTGGCAAATTATTATCAAATTTCAAATAGAGAAACGGACGCCGTTGAAGTTTGGGAAAGATTAATAAAATTCGACACTTCAAATCCAGAACTTCCAGAAAAAATAGCGCATATTAAAGAAACTGCAGGAGATATAAATAGCGCAGTTCATTATTATAAAATAGCTTTTGAAAGAAATCTTATAAGAAAGAGAAATAACGCCGAAAGCAATATTAAAAAAGTTTTGGAATACGAGCCTGACAATTATAATTATTTGCTAAAATACGAATCTTCTTTGCATGAACTTGTTGACGCTAATATTATGATTGATGTTTGGAAGATAATATTTTTCTATTATTTTGAAAATACAAGATATGACGAAGCTTTGAAAACTATTAAAAATCTTCTTAATTATGAGCAGTCAATAGTCGCTCAAAATAATAAAAAAGCAAAATTTTTCAGACATAGATTAGTCGATGTTTATAAAGCTTTACATCCTAATCATTCGCTTTTTGAAAAGATAGAGGAAATTTCCGCCATAACTAATGTAAATAAACCTCCAAAATCCTGCATTGAAATTTTTGAAAAATATATTCAATACGATGTTGGCAAATATGTTATTCATAGAAATTTTTGCGTTGGAAAAATTAAAGCTATAACTATAGACGAACTTAAAATAAAATTCGTTTCGCAGGAAGAAGAAAGAAAAATGACTTTTGATATGGCTATTCAATCTCTTACTACTTTGCCCGAAGACGATATAAATGTTTATAAGGCGTATAAACTTAACGAATTAAAAAAGATTGCAGAAGAAAATCCCACAGAATTTTTAACTATAATTTTAAAATATAGAAAAACTATAAGCGCAAAAGATTTGAAACAAGAATTAACTTCTACTCCGAATACTGTTATAAAAGAAGCTTCATATTCTAAATGGCTTGAATCGGCGAAAAAATCTGTTCGCGCTTCGACTACAGTTAAATTCGATAAAAATACTTTCTTGTATAACGAACAAGCGGAAACTTACGATGCCGAGAGTTTGGCTAAATTTAATAAGACGGAAAACTTCTTTGAAAGATATCAAATATACATGGAATATTTGGCATATACTCCAAATTTAAACTCCGAAGAAGCGAAAGAAATGCATGATTATTTTGTTAATATGGCGAAAAATAAAAATGCAGAAAATGACGCAAAAATAGTAAGCGCTATATACTTAAAAATATCGGGCAATAATGAAAAAGATATTCCTTCGCTTTCCGATATGATTAAAAATATTAGCGATTATACGCATATATACGAAATTTTGCCTTCTTCAATTTATAGAAATAAATTTCTTGATGCGATTGAGGAAGGAAAAAAAGACGAATATTACGATATTATATTAAAAATATTATATTCTCCTCAAGTTAAGAATCATTATTTAATCGTAAATAAATTATTTGAAGATAATAAAACCGATATATTATCAAAAACTATAGACGATATATTTTTGCATTATAGAGAATATCCCGAATCTTTCGTTTATTTTGCTCAAAAGATTCTTGATGGCGAATATTCCGATAAAAATGAAATTAATATAAATAAAAACGCTTTAATGATAGGTTTATTAAGCGTAATATCATATTTGTCAAAAATGCTAGACAATAAAGAAACCGCAGTTCAAGGCAGAAAACTTTTGAAAACTGTTTACGAGCTTGTATTTGATAAAAATTATCTCTTAAAATTTATAGAAACCGAATCGGAAGAGGATGTAAAAATTATATTTAGCGAGTTTCAAAAACTTGTTAATTTGGAACAACATTATAAAACCGATATTATATCCGCCGTTATTAAAAGGTTTCCTAATTGGAAGATATAATTAATTAATTAATGAATAACCACTATACGAACGCTATTTTCTTGCCATCTTCCTTGCCATTTGCTTCCGCTCACTACAATAGCAGTGTCGCCATGATTTGCTAAATTATGTTTTATTAAAGTATCTTCAAGAATATCAATCTGTCCGCCATGACTTATTCCCGCGCTAAAATTCAAATCTTCAGGCATTAATATTGTATAAACATTATGACATATAGAAATTCTATTACATAAATCTTTATCCGCCGACATAAAAACTATTGGAGTTTTAGGGCGCTTTTTAGATAAATTTTTAACCGTCCATCCCGACCTTGAAAGAGCTATAATAACTTTATTAGGAAGACAATAAGACAAATACGAAGCGCTATCGGTTAATGCGTCATTTAAATTTATATCCGAAGAATTATTAATTTCTTTCTTTACGATTATAGATTTTTCCACAGCTTCAACTATCGAAACCATAGCTTTAACCGACTCTATAGGATAATCTCCCGATGCCGTTTCAGCGGACATCATAACTACATCCGTTCCGTCTAAAACAGCGTTCGCGACATCGCTCGCTTCGGCTCTCGAAGGCACGGGGCTTTTTGTCATACTTTCAAGCATTTGAGTCGCTATAATCGTTATTTTTCCCATGTCGTTTGCTATTTTCAAAATCTTTTTCTGCCAAATTGGAACTTCGCCAAAAGGAATTTCAACTCCCAAATCTCCTCTTGCAACCATAACTCCGTCAGAATGTTTAATAATATCTTCCAAATTTTCTAAAGATTCCGTATTTTCTATTTTTGAAACTATTCCGACATCTTGAAAATTATTATCGTCTAAAATTTTTCTAAGTCTTATAACATCGTCCGCTTTTCTAACGAAACTCATTCCCAAATAATTGACTCCGTTTTTAGCGGAAAATAAAGCGTCCGAAATATCTTTTTCTGTTAAAACTTCGGTTGTAACATGAGCGCCAGGCAAATTAATTCCTTTACCGCTCAATATAGTTCCTCCCGTTATAACTTTGCATATAACTAATTTTTTATCTTCGTCTTTTGATTCTACAATTAATTGAATAGTTCCATCGGCTATTAAAAGCATAGAACCCGATTTAACATCATGAGCTATATTTGAGTGAGTCGTTGGAATAATATCTTCTTCTTTAATTTCTTTATATCCGCTTAATTGGACAATATCGCCTTCTTTAATAGTTATAGATTCTTTTAATTTTCCTATTCTTATTTTTGGACCTTGCAAATCCGCCAAAATCGAAACGGGCTTTTTTAAATTATTTGAAACTTTTCTTATAATATTAATTCTTTCTAAATGTTCTTCATAAGTTCCGAAAGAAAAATTGAGTCTGCAAACATCCGCTCCATTTTCTATAATTTTAGTTATGCTATTTTCATCGGACCATCTCGGACCTAAAGTCGCTATAATTTTTGTTTTTCTCATTAATCTGTTTTCCTCTTTATAATTTTTTTAATCAATAATTGCAAATATTATAAAATATTAACGACTATATTACAATTATTTTTATTTATTTTATCTTTAAAAAATTTTAAATTATTATATAATAAGTATATGGTTAAAACAATTAAAAATATATTAATTTTATTCGCTATTATTATAGTTTTATATTCATGCGAAAAAAATAATAACAAAACAGTTCATATTGGCAATTTCTCCGTAGTTATGCCCGAAAATTTTGAAAGAGGATTTTTAGACAGAGCTATAAATATAGACAAAACGGTTATAGATTACGAAACTTACGGACTCGAAACTAAAACCGCAATTTACGGAATAGAATATTCAAAATATAAATTTTCAATTAAAATAGAAAATATTAAAAATAATATTATAAATAATTTAAAAAATCATTTTGCCATAAAAGAATATAAAATAGTTTCGGAAGGTTATGTTGATGGAAAAAATAATTGTTATCAAGTTTTAAGCAGTTTTTATTATGGACCAAATTTAACTTATAATAAATCTTTTATAATGATTAATGAAGGAAACGAAGTTATAAAAATTACTTGTATGTATAATGCCAACAGCAAAAAAGACGATAAAAGAATCGATAATATTATAGCGTCAGTAAAATTGATTGATAATGAATAATAATTAATCAAATATATTCTTTAATTATATTCGATAATTTTTTTACTTCTTCCAAACTCAAAGACTCTCCTCTATCGTTTTTATCAATATTCGCTTTTTCAAGAACTTCGTCAATTTTGTCTTTTTCTATATTTATATAAGGCGAGACGATAAAATTATTTTTTATATTTTTTCTTCTATTATGAAATAAAGTTTTTGAAACGGATTTAAATATATTAAGAATTTGAAAATCAATATCTTTTGGAACTATGCTTATAATAGAAGATTCTACATTTGGAATTGGATAAAAAACTTCTTTTGAAACATTATATTCTAATTTAATATCCGACATAAAATTTGCAAATAATGTTAATGAAGAATAATCTTCGGTATTTGGTTTTGCAATTAATCTTTTTGCAAAATCGCTTTGAACCATAAAAACCGCATAATTCCATTTTTTATAACAGTCGCATAAAAGCCATTCTATTATAGGGCTTGCAATATTATATGGAATATTTCCGTATATGTCGAATTTTATATTTTCTTTTTTTATATCTTCAATATTGACTGTTAAAATATCTTTATGAATTATATTTATATTAGAATATCTTTCGGTTAAATGTTTGTATAAAGCTTTATCGTATTCTACTATAGTTAAATTTTCTTTATAAATATTTATAAGAATTTCGCTTAAAGAACCGAGTCCGCCGCCAATTTCTATAGCGTATTTTGAACGATTTTTAATTATTATATTTGCTATATTATTTGCAATATTTCTATCGCATAAAAAATTTTGTCCTCTACTTTTATTTGGAAATATTGAATTTTCTTTTAAATAATTTTTTACTTCGTTTTTAGAATATAAATTATTCAACATTTTTTGGTATTCTTGAAATTTGTAAAAGCATTATTAATATAATCGCCAAACTTATCGCGTATACTACGGCTATATTAATAACCATATTTGAAAATTTTACTAAAATATCAGATACATAACTTATAAATACGCTATATATTAAAGTTATTGTTAGAGTTCCGATTATTCCTATAAATTTAGCGACTAAACTAGCGCCTTCGTAATATACTTCTTCTCTAAACTTAAAAGAATTATAAGCTATAATAATAAATAATAATAAATATAAAATCGGAGATATAATTTTTTTGAATATTATTAAATTAATCGGAGCGTTTGAATATCCGAATTTAGGAATTTCATTTTTTAAAGATATAAGTTTAGGCAAATTTATATAATCTAATATCATTTCGGTATAATTTTTAACGCTTTCAACCGCGCTTGAAGATATCGCTATTGGAATTATTGTAAAATTAGTATCGCCTATAGCGTAATTTTTTTTGCTAATGTCAAGCGGAGCTTTTAATATAATATTTTTTATATTATTTGTATTTGGATGAAGAGTCTCTACTAATTTTCCATATTTATAATTTTGTATATTTAATATTTTAGAATTATTATCAAGTTTAATAATAGAAATATCAAACATATATAAATTGCCCTTAAAATATATGCTGTTTACGGAAGATAGCATAGTATTTTTATCTATCATTAAATTTAATCCGTTATGTTCCGTTATAGAATTATTTTCTAAAGAATTAGCGTTATCTATAAAAACATTTTTTACTTCAAAAGCTTCTTCAATAAAGAAATCGTGATTATTTATACTTTCTGTAATAATAGAATAATAATTATTAACCTCGCCTATATTTGGAGCTTCCGCATATAAAGATAATATTTCGTCATAAGCTTCCCATAATCTTCCCGCTTCGTATAAATTTATTACTTCCGCTAATTTTTTATAAGCGTATAATTCTTCTGTAGTATTTCCTAAATATTTAGGTTTATTATTTTGAGCTATGCTTATTCTGTTTAAATAATATAAAGCTAAAGGATTATATCTATCAATATTTAAAATTCTTTCAAAATATTTATTAGCTTCGTTATAATTTGAATACGAATAAGCTCTTGAGCCTAATTGCATTAATTTATTAATATTTTCTATTTTATCTTTATTTTGTATATCGTATAATTCGTTTTTTTCTTTTTGAATGCTTTTTAAAAGAAGAAGTATATTTCCGTTATCGCCTTCGTAAAATAAAGCTCTTCTTGCAAGTTTATAAGAATTGTCTAAATTTCCTTTTAATAATTCTTCTCTTGCCATTTCATAATCTTTATTTTTTAATTCCGCTTCATATTGCATAAAGACTCTATAATCTTTATTAATATTATGTTCTTTTAATTTATATACCAATTCGTCTAATAAATAATAATCGTATAATGCGTAAAATAAAATTAAAATCAAAACTGTTGCAAGCGGAATAGCTATTGTTTTTGATAAATTAATTCCGCCTTCAATATAAGAGCCTTTAAAAAATGCAAAATAAATACTTAAAGCGATTATATAAGGAATTATATATTTATATAATATTAAACTTGTAAATATATAAGAGATTAAAGAATGTTCTTTAGCGTAGATTTTTGAATATATAACATAGAAAATTAATATTAAAAATATGCCGATAATCGACATTATTATAAAATTTAATATAAGTCTTTTAACTATGCTTTTATTCATGATTCAATATCTTCAATTTCTATTTCTTTAGTTTCCTCTATAATTTCTATAGGTTTTAATTTTGGCTTTTTATCATAAATATCGTTCATAACTTTTTGAGCTAACATTTTAGGAGGCAAAACTGCAAAATCATTCATAACGATATTAAAATATTCTAAAGCCTTTTTATATTTTTTCTGATAATAATAACAAAATCCTATTTCATAATAAGCCCAAGCCATATCTTTTGAATAATTTTCTCTATCAAAATTATCAATTATATATTGATAATATTTTATGGCTCTTTTATATTTTTTGTTATTAAATTCCGTATAAGCTTTTTCTGCAATTATTTTAGGATATCTCGCTTCTTCGGGCGTAATTTTAAGCGCGGTTGCGCATGAAGTTAAATAAAAAATAAACGCTATAAGAAAAATAAAATTCTTTTTCACTGACAAAACCTACTATTTTTTATAGGAATAAACTTCATCTCGCACAGGCAAACTTTTACGCAAGATTCTTAAAAAATCGCCCAAGTCTCCCATATCCTTATAACTGTCGCACTTTTCTACCGTTCTTCTAGCTACGGTAAAATACTTATACATCTTCTCTTCGCCAAGTTTTTTACGCCATTGTTCTTGAGTGCATTTTATTCTTAATAAATATTCTTTTCCGTCTAAACCGCTTGATTTTCTAAACAAAACGCAATAACGGCAATTAGCGCAATATATGCCCTCAAATTCAATAGGTTGTTCTTTATCTTCAGTCATAAATATTAACCATAAATTATGTTATTATACTTATAGTATAGCAAATTTTAAAATTAAAGTCAAGTTTATAATTTGTATATTTTAGCCTTATTATTTAAAAATATTATTAAAAATATTATTGAAAAAAATAAAGTATAATATATAGTAATTAATCGGAGAATTTAAAATTAATGAAAATTTTATTTATAAGACATGGACAAACGCAATATAACGCCGAATTTAGATGGTTAGGTTCTACTGACAATCCTTTATGCGAAAACGGAAAAAAAGAACTTTTAGAAAAAAAACATATTATAGAAAAATATAAACCAATTCAAAAATTATATTGCAGTCCAATGAAAAGATGCGTTGAAACTGCAGAAATATATTTTAATCAAATGAATATTGAAATAATTGACGACTTAAAAGAAAGATGTTTTGGAGATTTTGAAGGAAAAAAATACGAAGAATTAAAAGACAATCATTATTATAAAGAATTTAATAAAAAACTTTGGAGAAGCAATATACCAAACGGAGAAGATTATAAAGAATTTTTTAAAAGAACTAAAAGAGTATATTTAAATATTTTAGAAGACATGAAAAAAAATAATTTAGATTATGCGGCTATAGTTTCGCATGGAGGAATTATTATGTCTATAATAAGCGAATTCGACAATAAAAAAATGGCTTTCTACGATTATTTGGTTAAAAACGGTTGCGGATTTCTTACAAAAATTGACGAAAAAAATAATATAGATATTTTAGAAAAATTTTGATAAAAAAATAACGGAATAAATATGGAAACATTATTAATATTGCCAATATCTTTTCTTATGGATATGTTTATTAATAATTTTAAATTAGACATATTCGCTTATATAAAAAATCTATTTGATAAAATCAATAATATATTGCATGAAAAAGTTTATAAAGAAAATAAAATATTAGAGTTTATATTTGGAACTTTAATTTCAATATTTATAATCGTTTTAGTTTTTCTGATTTCTTTTTATTTATTAAAATTATTTTATAGAATACATTTTATAATAGGCTTGATTATAGAATTGATTTTATTTTATAATATTTTAGAGACAAGAAAGCCTTTAGAATTTGCTTCAATCATATTTGGAACTTTGCAGAATAATAATTTTAATAAAGCAAGAAATATATTAAAAGAAAATTTAAAAATAGATACGGAAGATATGGACGAAGAGACGATTATAAAAAGAACTATAGAATATGCGACTATAACTTCCGCAGAGAATTCTATTTATTTATTAATACTTTTTATTATAGGCGGAATTCCAATTTGTTTTTTATACAAGACAATTTATACATTATCTAAAAACGAAGTTGCAATTGACGAAAATAAAAACAAAAAATTATTTGAAATATTTTTAGTAAAATTATGCTTTATTATAAATATAATACTTTCTCTAATTTCTTTTTTATTTTATGCAATTTCAAGTTTATTTTTGCAATATAGATTTAGAAATTCTTTCGCCATTTTAAAAAAAGACGCTAAAGATAGCAAATCAATTTTAGAATGCGCTATAGCAGGCTCTTTAGATATAGAAATTGGCGGAGATTATTTTAAAGACGGAGAATTATTTGAGCGAGAAAATGTAGGCGATTATATGGAAGAATTAAATTATAAACTTATAGAAAAAGTTAATAAAATACTTTTGCTTGGAAATTATATTTCTTTATCGATTTTAATATTTATAAAACTTATCTTTATGCTTTTGTCGGTTATATTTTAATTAATGTTATTTAAAAATTCGTATATATCCTCATAACCTTCAAATTCCGCTATATCGATTGGAGTAAGAGAAGAATTATCTTTTATATTTGGATTAGCGTTTAATCTTATAAGCTCTTTTACAGAATCTAATTTATTATATTTAGCAGCCAAATGCAAAGCCGTTTGTCCATTATTGTCGGTTTTATCTATTCCATTTCCATATTTAACTATTTCTTCTATTATCTCTTTATCTCCGTAAGAAGCGGCAAACATAAGCAAAGTTCTATTATTATTGTCGATTATATTATAATCGATTTTGTTTCTATTTTGAATTAACAAATTTTTTATATCGTTTTTATCCCATTTATCATTTTCGTTAATAAGAGCATGCATTATTATTGTCATTCCGTTTTCATCTTGAAAATTTATATTAACCGATTTATTTGTATTTGGAACAAAATAAATTAAAACTATGATTATTAAAAATATTATTATAAAAGGTATAAAAATATTATTTATGTTTTTAGATTTTGTCGATATTTTTTTAATATTATTTTTTTTCATTTTAATTTTTCCATTAATTACAAAACGATTTTATTATTATAAATCAATAATTAAAATATAGATATAAATTTTTTATTTACTATAAAAATATATTTAAAATGCACTTGAAATAATTATTTTTTATTCTATACTTAAATATATAACAATATTATATATAGTAATAAACTAATTAAAAAACAAGGAGAATAAAAATGGAATTACTAGCGTATATTTTAGCAATGGAAACAAACGATGAATTTCTTAAAGAATTATTAATGGAACTTTTTACAAAAGACGAAAGAGATATGATTTGGCAAAGGCTTAAAATAGTTACATTGCTTAAAAAGAAAATACCTCAATACGAAATCGCAAAAATATTAAACGCAAGTTTATGTTCAATTACAAGAGGAGCTAAAGAATTAAAAAAACCAAACAGCGCTTTGTCGACAATAGTCGATAAATATCTTATTAATAACGAAGAATTTCAAGAGAGCCTTAATAAATCTCTACAAAAACAATAGACTAATTTCATCCGCATAATCAAAATAGATTTTTTTTATAGATAAATATTCTTTTGAGATAATAAAATATTTTGTATGTTTATTTATTATTTCAGAATGTTTATCTATAAAATCTTCTTTAAAAAGTTTTTTATAATTTAAAAAATTTATTCCTTTTACGGTTCTTAAAGATAAAAATATAAATTCTTTTTTTCTTGTATCGCTATCCAAATATTCTATATTTTTTACGGGCAATTTATTTTGAGATAAAATTTCCAAATAATCTTTAATATTTTTTGTATTTTCGTATCTATTATTTTTATAACAACCGAAAGCTCCCGCTCCGATTCCCAAATAATCTTTCAAATCCCAATAACCGCTATTATGAATCGATTCGTAATTAGAAAAAGCATAATTTGAAATCTCGTATCTCATAAGCCCAAAACTCTCTATAGTTTCTTTAGCCAAATTATAATAATAAACGCAATCTTCTTCAGCAGGCAAAAAATCTCTCCATTTATTTTTAAGAGAATCGTTAAGCTCTAAATAATATAAAGAAATATGTTTTATTTTAGGAAGTAAATCAAAAGCTTGTAAAATATCTTTTTTAGATTGCTCTTTATCGTTTAATGGAAGTCCGCATATAAAATCAACCGAAATATTTTCAATGTTTGATTTATTTATTAATTTCAAAGCTTCGATAATATCGTTTTTGTCGGTTTTTCTGTTAATTATTTTTAAACTCTCTTCATTGAAAGTTTGAATTCCAATCGACAATCTTATATTTTTTATTTGCGATATGACTTTTAAAGATTCTTTATTTATATCGTTAATATTAAATTCTATAGTTATTTCTTTTATTTCTTCATTATTATTTTTATTTATAACTTCAAATAATTTTTCAAAAAAATATTCCAACATTTTTGCGCCGATTATAGAAGGAGTTCCGCCTCCGATATAAATAGTTTCAATATTTTTTTTATAATCTTTTATTCTAATTTCAAACTCTTTTATCAAAGCGTCCAAATATTTTTTATACAAATCGGGAGAGTTCATATTAACAACCGAATAAAAATTACAATAAGCGCATTTATAAACGCAAAAAGGAATATGTATATATAACATTTAATTTAAGAAATCTTTTAAAGAGTTGTATCTTTTTGAATACATTTTTCTTAAAGCTTTTTTCTCTATTTGTCTAATTCTCTCTTTTGTGCAAGAATGCGATTTGCTTACTTCTTTAAGAGTTTTTTTCTCTTCGCCAATTCCGTATCTCGCTTTTATTATTTGTCTTTCCATATCGTTTAAATCTTCCATAGCAATTTTTAACTCTTCGACTAACTCTTTATTTGTAAGGTTTTCTTCTACTCCGACTTCTCTGTCGTCTTCTATAATATTTTTAAGTTTTTCTTTTATTCCGTCAAAATTAAATTCTCTCTCTAAAGAAACATAATCGCTATTAGCAGCCATTACGCTCATAAGGTCTTTAGGGTCTCTCTTTAATATTTCGGATAATTGATTAACATCGGGAATATCTCCCGTTTTATAATAACTTTGATGAATAACTCTTTCCAAATCAACCAAATCTGTAGCTTTATTTAAAGGCAATCTTATCAATCTTGATTTTTCGTTTATCGCCGTTAATATGCTTTGTCTAATCCAATAAACCGCGTAAGAAATAAAATGATAACCTTTATCGGGTTCAAATCTGTCGGCTGCCATTATTAAACCTAAATTACCTTCTTCTATTAAATCTTCTAATAAAAGTCCGCTGCTTCTATATTGTTTTGCAATAGTTATTACAAATCTTAAATTGCTTTTTATTAAGGTGGCTCTTGCCTCCATATCGCCTTCTTTTACTTTTCTCGTTAATTCTTCTTCTTCTTCTCGAGTTAAAAGCCTTTCTCTTTTAGCGTCTTCAAGATATATAGTTATATTATCGCTTTCGGCAATACGATGGTTTATATTTTTAATTTTTTTAGACGACATATTATTAACTCTCACAAATATTTATTGGCAATATCATGCACAACCGAATGATTAAAAGAATGAGACGATTTATTCGCTATTATTTTAGCTTTTATCGGTCTCGCCAATATATATAAATCTCCTATTATATCTAAAATTTTATGCCTTACAAATTCATTATCGAAATGTAGCTTCGTATTTATTACCTTTCCTTCGCATAATATTATATGACTTCCAATCATTCCGCTTCCAGCCATTCCCATTTTTTGAGCGTAATCTATATTATCCAAAGTATTAAAACTTCTCGCCTTTCCTATATCTTCGGAAAATTGCTCAAAAGATTCAAATTTATAATCGTATTGCTGAACTCCGATACTTCCTGAAAAATCTATACGCAAATTAATTTCAAGTCCGTCATAAGGCGAAAGTATTATATAAGTTTCATTATCGTCAATTTTTCCGTAAGTTAATTCTCTATCTATAACTATAGGCTCTATATAATCTTCCTGTTCGATAAAACCCGCTTCTTTTAATGCATCGCAAAATACTAAAGCCGAACCGTCAACATTTGGAACTTCTCCATCGCATTTCACTATTAAATTTGTTATTCCCATCATATGCAATGCTGCTAAAAAATGCTCGGTTGTTTTTATATATCTATTTCCGTTTATTAAAGCCGTAGAATTAACCGCTCCCGATTTGTCTTTTGATAAAATATTTTCATGAGAAAGTTTTATATGAGTATTTGTATTGATATCTATAAAAACTATTCCCGTATTAACTTCTGCAGGAACTAAAGTCAATGCAGTTTTTCGTCCTTCCATTAATGCAAATCCGCTAACGACAACGCTTTTCGCTATCGTCCTTTGAGGAATTCTATATTTTAATTTTGATTTATTATGATTTTCATGTTCATTCAAATAATTTGAATTTTCTTCGTTTTTATTATTTTCTTTTTTATTTAAAACTTCTTCGCAACTTGAAAGCAATTTTGAAATGCTTATAGGTTTTTCTAAAAAGTCGTAAGCGCCTAATTTTGTCGCTCTCACGGCAGTCTCAACTCCCGCATGTCCACTCATCATAATCACAGTAGTTTTTGGATATTTTTCTTTTATATTTGAAAGTATATCTAAACCGTCAGTATTCGGAAGCCAAACATCTAAAAATACTAAATCAATTTTTTTTGATTCAAATATTTTTAAAGCTTCGTCATAATCTTTTGCAATATCGACATCATAATCTTCATCTTCCAAAATATTTTTACAGGAGCTTAAAATATCTTCTTCATCGTCTATAATTAAGACTTTGTTTTTCATTTTTACGGTTTCTAAATTTTCCATATAATAATTTTAATATATTAACGATATAAAATCAATAGCTATTTTTTAATAACAAAATAAATAATATATAAAATAAAAAAGGAGATGCAATTTTTAATATTGTATCTCCTATAATTAATTATAAATCTATTTTTATAATTTAAGCATTAATTTACTCATTCTTGAAGCAAAAAGTTTTGTATCTTCCAAAGGCAGATTTTCAAGTATGCAAGCTTCATCGTATAAAAGCTCGCTATATTCTTTAAATAAATCCGATTTTTTATTTGTCTGATATTCTTTTTCCATAGCTTTAAAAACTTCATGCGAAGTATTTATTTCTAAAACTCGCTCCGCTTTCATGCCAAACATATTGTTTCCCGTTTCGGCAAGAACTTTAGCCATATTAAAACTAATCGAATCTTCTTTATTTACAAGACAAACCAAACTTTCTTTTAATCTGTCGCTTTCTCTAACATCCGCCACTTTATTATCGCCCAAAATTTCTTTAACGGCTTTAAGTATATCTTTCACTTCTTTATTTTCTTCTTTTGAAAAATCTTTATCCGTTTTTTCATTGTCGGCTTGAAGTATAGAATGAAGTTTTATCTCCTCATAATCTCTCATCATACCAACCATAAACTCGTCAACTCTGTCGGTAAAATAAAGAACCTCGTAGCCTTTATCTTTCATGCCTTCCATATGAGGAAGTTTTTCTATAGAGGTTTTATCTTTTCCCGCCGCATAATAAATAAATTCTTGTCCTTCTTTCATTCTCGCTTTATATTCCGCTAAAGTCGTATATTCGTTTTCTGCCGTTTCTGAAGATTGAAATAATAAAAGATTTGATAATTTTTCTTTTTTAGTGAAATCGCTATAAATTCCGATTTTTATCGACTCTCCAAATTCTTTAAAAAACTCTTCGTATTTTTTTCTGTCGTTTTTTAAAATATTTTCCAAAGTTTCCAAAATTTTCTTTTCGATATTTGAAGCGATTCTTTTTAATTGAGCCGTATGTTGCAAAATCTCTCTCGAAATATTAAGCGAAAAATCTTGAGAATCAACCAAGCCTCGAACAAATTTTAAATATTCGGGAATCAATTCTTTGCATTTATCCATTATAAAAACATTTCTTGAATAAAGTTCCAAACCTCTTTCAAAATTAGGATACAAAAAATTGAAAGGAGCTTTTGAAGGAATAAAAAGTAAAGCCGTATATTCCAAAGTTCCTTCCGCTTTAGTATGAATAATATCGAAAGGTTCGGCATAATCATGAAAATGTTCTTTATAGAATTCGTTATATTCTTCGGTTTTGACATCGCTTTTATTTTTTTGCCAAATGCTAATCATTGAGTTTATAGTTTTCTCTTCGTAGCGCTGAATTTCTTTTTCGTCTTTTTTAGGAATCGGCATATCCATAACGATTGGATAATGAACATAATTTGAATATTTTTGAATCAATCTTTCTAAAGTATATCTATTTGAATAATCTTCTTCGTTTTCTTCATTTTCATTTTTAGGTTTTAATTTCAATATTATATTAGTTCCTCTATCCGCTTTATCAATATCTTCTATAGAATAAGAACCGTCTCCCGAGCTTTCCCATTTAACGCCTTTGTCGGATTCTACATTTTTAGTTTCTATTATAATATTATCCGCAACCATAAAAGCCGAATAAAAACCGACTCCAAACTGTCCAATTAAATCGATTCCGCTTTCTTTTTTATTTTCCGCTTCTTGTTTAATTTTCTCTAAAAAAGCTTTAGTTCCGCTTCTTGCAATAGAGCCAATATTTTGTATAACATCTTCTTTTGTCATTCCGATGCCGTTGTCTTTTATCGTTAGAATTCTATTTTGTTCGTCTATTTCTATTTTTATTCTCAAATTATCCATTCCCGCATATTTGTCGCTTTTAGTTATGGATTCGAATCTCGCCTTATCCAAAGCGTCGCTAGCGTTTGAAATAAGCTCTCTTAAAAATATCTCTTTATGAGTATAAATAGAATGAACCATTAAATTTAAAATTTGTTTGGTTTCCGCTTCAAAATTAAGTATTTGTTTTTCTGCCATTTTTAACTCCTTATTATTTATATATTATAAAAAATAAAAGTTGAATATAGAGTTTAAAATAATAAAATAAAAGCAATAAAGCTAAAATATTATAATTCGGATTTAATAAAATTTCAAATCTTTTCAAAAATACATTTTATTTAATGTCTATTTCTAAATTAAAAATTTGAAATATTTAAAATCGTTTTAATAAAATAAAAGCGAAAATATGTATTAAATGTATTATAAAACTTAAATATTTTTAAAAAACTCAAAATTCTTTTAAAATTATTGCAAAAAATACTTGACAAACGCATTTTTATTTACTATACTATAAGTGTAAATAAATTGGATTTATGAATATGGAAAATTTGATTTTGATTAGTAACAGTTCAGTTCAGTTCAGTTCAGTTACAATAATTATAGTTTAAAGTTTTTTGTCACTTCTGCACTTTTTTATTTTTATTATGTTTACTCTTTAGGCATTATTTCTAAACTTTGCCGTTCTATACATTTTATCTTGGTAATTAGTATTCGTCTTTTGAATACTTTTTATAAAAATTCAAACTTTATAGGAGGATTCATTATGAATTCTAAAAAATTATTTTTATTTGCTTGCATGTTAATATTGGCTTTATCATGCAAGGACAATTCTTACTCTCCTGGAGGAGAATCTGATGGTAATAATGGAGGTTCTAGTGGCGGCGCTGGAGGAGGCTCTGGCGGTGGTCAAGAAATTGGAGGAGGTTATATTCTTCCCCAAGGTTCTTTGTCGCAAGAGGAACAAAAAAAGATTTATGACCCAAATATTAATACTACGACTCTGTTTAAAAGAGTAGCTGGCGCTAAAGAACATTATAGAATACCCGCTATAATTGTAACTTCAAACAATGTAATAATTACCGCTAATGACATTAGGCAAAATTCGACAAAGGATTTAGGTCAAAGCGGACAAGGTCCTATTGATGTAGTAGTTAGAAGAAGCGAAGATTTGGGTAAATCTTGGGGACCTAATATTAAAGTAGGACAAGGAGCCACTACTAAAGAGAATTCTTATGGAGATGCGTTTTTAGTTAATTGTCATAACGGAGATGTCATATTGGGCGTGGTTACCTACGGAGGATTTGTAGGACAGCCCGCAGGCAAAACGGTTCTTTACAGAAGTTCTGACGATGGTAAAACTTGGGTATCAAATACGGCTTTAGAAGTTCCTACTGGAGCTAAAGCGGCTTTTGCAGCTTCTGGTCAAGCGGTAACCTTAAGA
>ERZ791737.634-NODE-634-length-25008-cov-15.994951_pt1 | contig 25008 bp, 29 predicted proteins | sample MGYA00510042_ERZ791737 | MGnify/ENA primary metagenome ERZ791737 (study PRJEB30046, sample SAMN00791965) | human gut metagenome | study: EMG produced TPA metagenomics assembly of the A metagenome-wide association study of gut microbiota in type 2... | reverse complement strand
TTCCATAATTCATTATATTTTTCAATTCCAAATCTTTCTTGTAAATATTTTGAAAGTAATCCGCCGTATTCGTAATATAGAGCGTAAGGTCTTTTACTCCAAAAATCGCTCGCTTGTATCGGAGTTTTAAACTTTCCTTCGTAAATATCTTGTCTTAATATCTGTTTAATTAAAGGGTCATTTGCCCTTCCAAAACCTTTATAACTTTCAATACTCACGCTTATTCCTTCAATCATAAACATAGGAATATTTAACCATTGAAGAGTAGCCCAATTTCCAAATACTTTGGTTTGAGCGCCAGCATTTTCAGAGTTTAAACTTAATAGATGGACAAGTTCATGAAGAAAAGTATCAGAAACTGTATCTACCATGTTGTATGTAGCTTCGTTAATACCTGCAGTATCGTATATTGTTATAGCGGAATATGGAAAAATAACAGTAGAGTAAGCGTTAAATCTATTTATATCGGGAGTTATCGTAATAGGAATTCTTCCGTTGACTTTGAAATTAACTTTGCTATTTAATAATTTAGAATATTCGTCATAAATTCCATCCGCAATTTTCGCTAATTTTTCCGCCGTTCTTCTCGATTCTATTGGAAATATTATTTCAAATTTTTCGGTTTGTATTGTATATAATTTTCTGAAAGGTTTAAAAACAATATCTTGAGAATAAGATAATTCAAATATAGCTAAAAATAATAATAAAATAAATCTTTTCATCTACTATAAATATAATAAAAATTTTGTTAAAATGATAAATCTTAATAAATATTTTTTCAAGTATTTATATAAAAATATATAAATAATTTCTATATAAAGTATTGCTATTTTATTATTTTTTATGTATTATTTTAGGCAATATTTAAATTTTTAATTTAATTTAAGGAGTAAAAAATGAGTCATCATCATAGAGGACAATGGGGAACTAGAGCGGGATTTATATTGGCTGCTATAGGTTCTGCGGTAGGTTTAGGTAATATATGGCGTTTTCCGTATATGGTAGCTTCTTTTGGAGGCGGAGCTTTTATGATAGTTTATTTAATCGCTATGTTTACCGCGGGAATACCTATTATGGTTTTAGAATTTTCTATGGGACATAAAACCCATAAGAGCGCGCCTGGAGCGTTTAAATTTTTAAATCCTTCTTGGGAATGGTTAGGCTGGCTTCAAGTGTTTACATGCTTTGGAATAGTTATTTATTATTCCGTTATTATAGGCTGGTCTTTAGCTTACGGTTTATTTTCTCTTAAAGGTTTGGTATGGGGAAGCGATACTGCGGGATTTTTCTTTAACGAATATCTTAAAGTATCGGACGGTTTTAAATTAGGCAGTTTTAATCCTCAAGTTGCAATTCCTTTGATAATAGTTTGGATTATTATATTAATTTCCGTTATAGGCGGAGTTAAAGACGGAATAGAAAAGGCTAATAAAATATTTATGCCTTTATTATTTATATTAATCTTAATAATACTTATTAGAGGATTAACTTTAGAAGGAGCGTTTAAGGGATTAGATTATATGTTTAAACCCGATTTTTCAAAAATTCTCGACCCTAATGTTTGGATAGCCGCTTATGGACAAGTATTTTATAGTATGTCAATCGCTTTCGGTATAATGGTTACATATTCAAGCTATTTATCGGACGATTCGGATATTTCAAATAACGCTTTTATGACAGGCTTTGCCGATACAAGTTTTAGTTTGCTTGCTGGAATAACAGTGTTCAGTATAATTGGTTATATGGCTGGCGCGCAAGGTAAAGAAGTTTCGGAAGTTGCGGGAAATGGCGGAATAGGTTTGGCTTTTATAGTATTTCCCGAAGCCATTAATTCTTTGCCAGGATTAAACGGAATATTTGGAGCTGTATTCTTTTTAGTTCTTGCATTTGCTGGTTTAACTTCGGCAATATCTCTATCAGAAGTTGTTATTTCTTCTTTTATAGATAAATTCCATTATAATAGAAAAAAAGCGTCTATAGTTATTATGATTATACAGGCTGCAATATCTATGGTATATGCGACAGGCGGCGGTTTATATATATTAGATATAGTAGACCATTTTATAAATAATTATAATATTGTAATAAGCGGTTTAATAGAATTGGTTTTAATAGCTTGGGTATATAAACTCAATGACTTTAAAGACTTAATTAATAAAGTAAGCGAGTTTAGAATAGGAATTTGGTGGGATTTCTGTTTGAAATTCTTAACTCCTATATTTTTAGCGGTTTTTTTAGCTTTAAAATTAATAACCGATTTTAAAACGCCTTATGAGAATTATCCTCAAGCGGCTTTAATAGGTTTAGGTTGGTCTATGCCGATTATCGCTTTTATAGTTGGAGTAATACTAGCTAAACTTAAAGAAAAATATATTAATAAATAAAGAATATTAAATAAAAGGAGAAAATTATGGGAATAGATTCGGCTATATTTATGGGACTTAGTTTACTTGCAGTTTGGGGAGGATTTGTTTTCTTTCTCGCCATAGCTTTAAGAAAAATATAAAAAATTAAGTTTTATAATTAAATAAAGAGGTTTAATCAATTTAGATTATTCCTCTTTTTTATTTATTGTTTTTTAATTCTGCCTCTTTGAATTGTAGTATTTTCAATATCGTTTATAAAATAAAATAATGATTCAATTTCATCTACTATATTTACATCGTTTATAATACAATTTGGTTTATCTAATAATTTTATAGGAGCGAAATTAAGAACGCCTTTAATTCCCGCATTGCATATAACATCAAACATTCTTTGAGCTTCCAAATCTGGAACTGTCAATATTGCAACTTCTATTTTATTATTTATTATATAATCTTTTAACTCTTCAATCGGAAGTATCGGAGTTCTTGCCTCTCTATCTATTTTTTCGGGATTATGGTCGAAAGCTGCCACTATTTTCATAGATTCATTTTCAAAACCTCTATAATTTACTAAAGCCTTTCCAATTTTCCCATATCCGATTAATATAATACTATGCGAAACTTTTTTTCCGAGTATATCGTCTATTCTATCAAGCAAATCGTCAATAATATATCCGCCTTTTTTATTGCCCAATATACTAAATAATGAAAAATCTTTTCTAACTTGAACGGCGCTTATGCCAATCGCATCTCCCAAATTATTTGAATAAGCCTTTATGAAACCAAAACTTTTCATACGCTTTAAGGCGTTTTTATATTTCAATAAACGCATAATTTGTGTTCTGCTAATCATATTTACTCCGATATTATTATTTATTTTAATATCATTATATCATAATAAAGTTATATGTCAATAAAATATTTCTAAAATAAAGTCGTTTATAATGTTATAAATATAATATTTAAATATAATTTTTATAAAATATAGTCGTATAATTCAAAGTGTAAAAAGTTGATAGTTATTATATTATTTTAAGTAGAAATTCTATATTATTTTTTATTCTTCCAACGAAATTAAAACTTCTCTCGGTTTGCTTCCGTTTTCAGGACCTACTATTCCTTGCCTTTCCATTATTTCAATTATTCTTGCAGCTCGATTATATCCAATTTTTAATCTGCGTTGTAAAAAAGACGCGCTCGCTTTTCCTGTTCTTGTCACAAGTTTAACCGCATCTTCCCATAGCTCTTCGTCAAGTATATTTTCTTCGTCAGAATTTCTATCGTCTCCATCGCTTCCTTCCAAAGCGGCTATTAAACTCTCGTCAAACATTGGCGACATTTCTCCCGATAAATAATCGACAACTTTTTTAACCTCGTTATCGGAAACAAAAGCGCCTTGAATTCTCTCGGGCATTTGGCTTCCCGATGCGCAAAATAAAGCGTCTCCTTTTCCTAAAAGTTGTTCCGCTCCTGACATATCTATTATGATTCTTGAATTAGTTTTATTCGGCACTTGAAAAGCGACTCTTGTAGGCAAATTAGCTTTAATAACTCCCGTCACGACATCCGCCGAAGGTCTTTGAGTGGCAATTATCAAATGTATTCCAACCGCTCTACTCATTCCCGCCAAACGCGAAATTAAATCTTCCACTTCTTTTGAAGCGACAACCATCAAATTGTGAAGTTCGTCTATAACTAAAACTATATAAGGAAATAATTCTAAAGGCTCGCCGTTAAACTCCGTTTCGCCTTCTTTTATAAGTTGTTTTACTTTTTCGTTATAAGTTTTAACATTTCTAACAAAAAATCTCTCCATTCTTTCGTATCGTTTTTCCATTATATCGACAATATATCTCAAAACTATTGTAGCCTTTTTTTCGTCAGAAACTACAGGCGACATTAAATGCGGAATTCCATTATAAATTGAAAGTTCTACTCTCTTTTTATCTACAAATATAAATTTAAGTTCATCGGGACGGAATTTATACAAAAGCGAAAGAATTATTGTAGACAAACAAACGCTCTTTCCGCTTCCCGTAGTTCCCGCAACCAAAAGATGAGGCGCTTCCGACATATCCGAAACTACATTATTTCCGTAAATTCCTTTTCCCAAAACAAATGGAATATCTAATTTAGAATTCCTAAAATCTACGCTTTCCAAAACTTCTCTCAAATAAACGGCATTTCTCACTTTATTAGGTATTTCAATTCCAATAACCGAACGACCAGGAATTGGCGCTATTATTCTAACGCTCTCTGAAGCCAAAGCCAAAGCTATATTATCCGTAAGATTTGATATTTTTGAAACTCTCGTTCCAGCTGCAAGTTCAAGTTCGTATCTTGTAATAACGGGACCTCTTGAAACTCCCGTAACTTTAGCCTCGATATTAAAATCAAGCAAAGTATTTTCAAGTTGCAATGCAGTTTGTTTTATCGATTCCATCATAGCGTTATCATTAATTGGAATCGCTCTATTTAATAAATCAAATGGCGGATGTTTATAATACTTATCTACATATTTAGCGTCAAAATTAGACTGAATTAAATCTAAATCATCGCTATGTTTTCTAATTATCGCTTTATGATTATCGTTTATAATATTAACTTTTTTATCGGATTCTATATTTATAAAAGTCGCTAACTCGTTATTATTTTCTTTTATCTCTTTAAAATTAGTATTTTCCGCATTATTAAAATTATTAAATGCATTTTTATTTTCGTCTATAAAATGATTATCAATTTCTTTTATCTTTACATCTTCTATATAATTATTATTCGTATTGTATAATTCTTCTTCATACAAATCAAAATCTTCAAGTTTATCATCCGAATTATAATTATTATAATTTGTAGGTATATGGTCCGCTCTATTATATTCTCTCTTTGAAGCGTATCCCATATTAAATTCAAAAGGTTTATCCAAATCGGATGCGGAAATATATTCTTTATTATAATTTGGCTCTTTATTTTTATTAACCATATTTCTTAATTTTGAAAGAATATCCTCCTTCTTGCGATTAAGCTCTTCTTTTTTATCAATTTTATTTTCAAAATTATGCTCTTCTAAATTATAACTTTGCAAATTATCTTCTTCTTTTTTATTTAAGAAATTATTTGAATTATTTTCTTTATATTTTTTTCTTAATAAATATTCGCTATAATCGTCCGATACGGTTCTATTGGCTTTAATAAAATTATCGGTTTTGTCGTATCTTGCATATTTTGAATAAATAGAATCTTCATAAATCGCTCTTTTAAATTCCGATACTCTCGCCCTGTTGATATTAAAGTCTAATTCTAATTCTTCTTCGTCTTTAAAATTATTTAAACTATCGTTTTTATTATTTAAAGAATAGTTAGATAAAAAATCGTTATTTTTTCTTTCTATATTGTTTTTATAATCGTTGCCGAATACCGCTTTTGCCAAAGAAGTTCCTAAATCTTCTTCCTCGCTTTCCATAGTATTTACATTAAAGTTATTATTCTTCAAACCGTTTACGATACTATCTATTTTTTTATCGTCATTATTATAACCCGAAGATTTTTTTAAACCGCTAAAAAAACTTTCAAAAGAATTATTTTTTCTTTTTAATTTTTCTCTAAAATCGTCTTCATTAAACGAAAAAGAATCAAAATAATTATCTGATTGTTTTACTTTTTCTATAAAAGGAATATAGCTAAAACTCATTTCTGAAATTTCTTTTTTATAAAAAATCGGCAGATAATCTTTAGTTTTAAGTTTTTCATTTTCATTATTATCCGAATTAGTTTTATTTATATTTTCATTTATTATTTTACTTTCAAAATCTTTTATTTTTTTTAAGTCAATTTTGCCTAAAATATTTTTAAGAGAATTTAAAGAATCGATTATTGAAACTTTAGCAAATATAATAGTTAAAATAATCAATCCCGAAATTACCATTACAAAAGCGCCCGTTTTTCCAAATAAAGAAATTAAACTTTCTCCTATAACCTTTCCCATTATTCCGCCTTTCTTATAAAAAATACTCTCTCCCAAAGTTATATCGAAAAGAACGCTCAATAATATCATTAAAATAAAAGAGCCTAAAGCCGACAGAGAAATTTTATTTGAAGAATTTTTAAGTATAACGCTAATTCCGACATATATAAAAAATGCGGGAAAAATAAAAGAAGAATAACCGAAAGCCAAAAACGAATAAACCGAAATATAAGCTCCGAATATTCCAAGTAAATTCTGCGATATATTATCATTTAAAGTTATACTTTCTTTATTTATACTAAAATACGACAATAATAAAATTCCTGCAAAAAGCAAGCATAAAAAACCAATAACATCGAATATTGAATTTCTATCGTTATAATTATTTTTATTAAATTTAATCATAAATAAAACTCCATTAATCTAATTAACGGCAACATTTGTAAAATATAAATATATGGCAAACCCTACTATAATGCAGTAAAAACCGAAATGAAAAAGTTTCCCTCGTTTTAAAAATAATAATAAAAACTTTAAAGCTATAATTCCAAATACGAAAGAAGTAATTAATCCAGCAATTGCATAAACGATATTAAAATCTTTCAAATCTTTTAACGATAAAAGCAAAGCTCCGAATATCGCAGGCAAAGATATTAAAAAAGAAAATCTCCCCGCAAAATCTCTATTTAATCCTAAAAATAACGCTACGCTTATAGTCATTCCCGACCTTGAAATTCCAGGAAAAACCGCCAAAGCTTGGGCTATTCCTATCATAAAAACATTATAATAAGTTGTTGTAAAAGTGTCTTTTTTTTCGGTTATAGAATCCGTCTTTCTCGTTAATAAAAGTATAGAACCAGTTATTATAAGATTTAATCCTATTCTGTTTAATGGCAAATTGCTTAAATATTTTTCTAAAAAAAGTCCGACTATAGCGATTGGAATAGAAGCTATTATAATCATAATCGCTATTCTAAAATATTCATTATGCTCGCTTGAATATTTGAAATTATTTAATCCTGAAAAAAATCCTTTAATAGTATTTATAATGTCTTTTCTAAAAATTAAACATGTAGCCAAAAAAGTTCCAAAATGAAGCGCTATTTCAAAAGATAGAATATTATTAGCGTTAAAGTTAAGAAAATATTCCGCTATTCTCAAATGCCCCGAACTTGAAACGGGTAAAAATTCCGTTATCGCTTGTATAAATCCTAAAATTATCGGTTTTATCATTTAAACTACCCCGCTATATAATTTTTCGGATTATAATAAAAAAAGAGTAGTAAAAAATTATGTAAACTAAATTATATATTTTTTGAAAAGCAAGCGCTCCAGACTAAAGTCCACCGTTGGCGAAGTCGGGTAGAAGTCAAAGGTTAATTCTTTTAAATAGGAGAATTAACCTTTGGCATAGGATTGTAGTTGCATTTTAAGTTTTAAATATTTTTTATACAAATCAAGCATAGAATATTATTTTAAATCTCCAAATCCAAGATATTGCATACTTTTCAATACTCTATCATTGCATGGAGGAATATCTTCATTATTATTTATTATGCCAAATAATTCTTTTACAGAGCTTTCTCCAAATGATTTTATTTTTAAATTATTATCGTATATGCACTTTGCTATTCTTTTGTAATCATCTTTTGTATCATTTGTATCATATAATAAATATTTTATTGTTTCTTTAATTTTATCTATGCGATTATTTTTAAAAAAATTTTTCTTTCTCATATCAATGCTTCCTCCAGAATATCTTTTTTCTCTATCTCTAAATGCATTTATAAATAATAAACATTTATATAAATCATCTTCGGATATATTATCTATTTTATTTTTGTCCAAATTATCAACGCAAAATTTATAATTTTTTATATATTCTTCAGAAATATAGTTATCATTACAAAATGACTTAAATAAATTATTGACTCTTTCTTTTATTTCATTATCGCTTAATTTATTTATTTTTTTAAATTCATCTCCTTTAGCTTCTTTTTCTCTAATCCAACTTAAAAATTGGTCTATTTCAATTTTTAACGGTAAAGAAGTTTCTTTTCTTTTACCAAATGATTTATAAATATTTTTTAATGTTCTATATTTTTTTAAAAATTCGTCATATTTCTTTTTAAAATCAGATATAAAAGTATCTTCCTTGCTCTGCTTTTTCTTTCCAATTATTGTAATATTTTCAAATTCACATTCTTTTATTTCTTTTATATCGTTTTGATAATGATTTACTTTTTTATCAATATCATAATATTTTTCTTCAATTTTAATAAATTTTTGAATATAATTATTATCTAAAACTTCCGCTTGTTTCCAATATTCATCAAATAGAGTTCTCAAATCTTTAAATATAGGATTTTCCGATTCTATTGAAATATTTATTTCTTGATTACTTTTTAATCCGCTTTGCGTTAAATTTGACGAACCGATAAATGCAATAGAATTTCCAAATATATATAATTTAGGATGAAACTTGTTGGAAGTAAAAAATCTAATATTTACATTATTCATCTCTGAAATTTCTTTTAACCTTTGCATTGAAGTAGCTAATGATATTCTTACAATAAGTTTAATATTGCAATTTTTCTCAATGGCTTTTTTAATAAAATCGATATCGCTAAAAAATGCCGTTGCTATATAAATATCTTCATTTTCTTTTATATTTTTTTCTAAAGCAGGTTTTAGAAAATCGCTTTTCTTATTAGAATTTGTATATAGTTCCATAAAAATCCTTTATCATAATTTATAATTTTACATACATAATAAAATGTAATTTGTAAAGTTGCAATATTCTAAATAATAATTATTAAAACGATAAAAAATTATTAAAATGTTAATTTCAAAAATTTGGGTTATTTAATTAAACGAGTTTTATTAAAATAAAAAACTTAAATAAAAAATAAATCAAATTAAACTATTGCAATTTATACAAAATAATTATAATATATTATTCATTAAATAAATAAAAAACGGGAGATAAATATGAACGCTTTTGAATTTACGAACGAAACAAAAAATTATCGTTCTTTAAATTATTTTAAAAAATATAAAAATCAAAATAATGTCATTTTATCTATTATCGTCAATATTCTGTAATATCGTTAAACTAATCTATAATTAAAATTTTAAATAAAAAATTTAAAATAAATATAATTAAATTAAACATAAAGGAGTTTTAAATGAAATTAAGATTATCAAAGAGAGCGCTAAAAGAAGATTTTCAAGGGCAATTTGTAAAAATGATGTTGGATGTTGCGGCAAAGGGAGATTTAATATCTTTTGCAGGCGGACTTCCAAATCCTATTTCTTTTCCCGTTGAAGAGATTAAAGAAGCATGTTGCAAGGTTTTAGATAATAACGGAATTCAATCTTTGCAATATAATAATGCTGACGGATATTTGCCATTAAGAGAGTTTATAGCAAATAGATATAAAATGCAGGGAGCGGATATAAAAGCGAAAAATATTCTTATAACAAACGGTTCTCAGCAAGCTTTGGATATAATCGCTTCGGTTTTGATTGACGCGGGAGACGATGTTTTGGTTGAAGACCCTTCATATTTAGTGGCTTTGCAAACTTTTCATATTTATAACCCGAATATAAGAACGGTTAGTTTAAACGAAGACGGAGCAAATTTGGAAGAGTTTAAAGAATCTATGAATAAATATAATCATAAATTATTTTATTCTGTTCCTACTTTTCAAAATCCTACGGGAATAACTTATACGAGCGAAGTTAGAGAAAAAATAGCCGAAATAATGAAAGGAAAAGATACTTTTTTTATTGAAGATAATCCTTACGGAGAATTGAGATTTAGAGGAGAGCATCAAAAATCTTTTTATAATTTGCTTGGCGAACAGGCAATACTTATGGGAACTTTTTCAAAAACTTTTTCGCCTGGTTTTAGAATGGGATGGATAGCTTGCGGAGTTGACGAAGTAATAAATAAAATGAAACATTATAAACAACTTGTTGATTTTCATACGAGTATATTTAGTCAAATGGTTGTAGCTCAATATCTTAAAGACAATGATTATGACGCTCATATAAAAAAGATTACCGATTTATATAAAAAACAATGCGATTATATGCTTGAAGCTATGGATAAATATTTTGCTAAAGATATACATTGGACGCATCCTGAAGGCGGAATGTTTATTTGGGTTAAACTACCTAAAGGAATTGACGCCGTAGAACTTGGAAAAAAAGCCGCAGATAACGGAGTCGCTATTGCTCCAGGCGAGCCTTTCTATGAAAGCAAAAGAGGAGAAGGAACTTTTAGATTAAATTATACAAATTCGTCTCCCGAAATGATAGATAAAGGAATTTCTATACTATCAAAAGTTATAGAAGAAATGAAAAAAAGTAAATAAAATCGGCTTGTTTTATTTGTAAAATAAGTTTAATATTATTCTTATTCATTGATTTAAGAGCTTAAAATTAAGGTAAATTGTATAATGAAAAAAACTGTATTATTAAAAATTTCAGGCGAAGCTTTACTTGGACAAAAAGATTACGGAATAGACAATAATGTAGTCGATAGAATAGCTTTGGAAATGAAGGAAGCGGGAGGCGACACTCAAATAGCGGTTGTCGTTGGCGGCGGAAATATTTTTAGAGGAATGCAACTTTCTAATAAAACGGGAATGGTTAGAGCGACTGCCGACTCAATGGGAATGCTTGCAACTATAATGAATGCAATCGCATTGAAAGATAGATTTATGGCGGCTGGAACTCCAACTCAAATTCTTTCTTCTTTTAATATTGAAGGTATGATTGAAGGATTTGAAAGAGATAAAGCTATAAGAATACTTGAAAGAGGAAATGTTTTAATAATAGCTGGCGGAACTTCAAACCCTTATTTTACGACAGACAGCACAGCAATTTTAAGAGCTTTAGAAATAGGAGCTTCAATAGTGCTTAAAGGCACAAATGTTGACGGAGTTTACGATAAAGACCCGAAAAATAATGAAGACGCTAAAATGTATAACGAAATTACTTTTAGAGAGGCTTTAAATAAAAATTTGCGAGTTATGGATATGACGGCTTTCGCTATGGCTAACGATAACGATATGCCTATAAGAGTTTTTAATATGAATAAAATGGGAAATATCACAAAAGCGATTTCGGGCGAGAATATTGGAACTTATGTGCATAATTGATTTGAGTATATAAATTTATAAAATAAAATAAATTTAAATTAAATAGTATATAATATATTAAGAGGTATTATTAAATGAATAAAGTTATAGAATCAGTTAGTAGAGGGTTTGACAAAGGAGAATTAAAAATTTGCTACCAAAGTAATAATTTTGTTTTATTATCCCCTGTCGGCGATATGGGAGAGCTTATGGAAGATATTCAACCCGTCAAGGATACTATAAATGAATTATATATTAATAGCTATTGTATTTATAAAATAGCAGGTAAAGATTTGGCAATTATACGCAATAAATTATTATGCTTCCCAGAATTTCAATTATTAAGCGCTAATACCTTAATAGCTGATAAATTATTTTATAAGGGTGAAAATGTATTTATAATACCTACAAGTAGCTATAAGTTGTTTTATTTACCAGAGGTAAAAATAACAGAAACAGAATACTAATAGAATAAAACATTGGTTATAATGTATATAATATAGGAGGTATAAATTATGTTAGAAAAACCAGAAGGAATAAGTGAGAATTTTTGGAATAATCTATCTGAAACAGGCAAAGCTAATTTACTTAAAAGTATGTTAAATATTGATAATGATGAAATAGAAACAAATAAATATGGTAGATGGCAATTAAAGAGGTTTGCCGAGGATATAGCTAATTATAAGAATTATCATTTAATAAAGAATAATATACAAAATACTATAGGATATAAGGCAGGAGAAAATAAAATAAGACCAACTTGCTTACCAGGTTGGGATTTTTTAGTAAGGGAATATACAACGGAATACCCAGAAACGGTAGAAGATTTTAATAAGCATTATGAGGATATGATAACCTCTTTTATGAATTAATTATGTTTAGAAAATTATTAATAAGAGAAGCTATGTTAATATCTTTATCATATCATAATTTAATAGCTATTGAATATAAAAATAATAATAGTAATATAATTACAGATATAATTGAAATAAATAATGAAGTAGAAAAAATATTTGACGAAGATAGAGATTTTGAAATAATGTAAATTAGAGAGGCTACATTGACAATTCCGAAAATAATAATAAAATAAATAAAGAAAAAACAAAAAAAGGAGACAACGATGGCAGACAAGAACAACAATCAAATAAAGAAAAACAATCTCAATCCGAAGCCGAACGAAAGGAACGCAAGCGAAAGCAAAAGCGAGCCATTAATCGAATACGAGAATGGATGGACGGTGGAGGATACAATGGCGATGTGTCCGTCATTAACAAGAGAAGAGGCGATAATAGCTCACAGAATGGGCTGGTAGAATATACCATTGAACCCAAACCCGAAATAAAAAAGATATTTGAAGAAGGCGGGATGCCAACGCCTTCTTTTAATCAATTAAAGAAAAACGATAACAAGGCAATAGATACTTTCAAAAATGCTATAGCAAAAGCTAAACAATCATTAGGCGATTATGGAGCAAGTGTAGAGCTTAAAGACGATTATACAGATATTAATTTATATCTTTCGGAAGACGGCGAGAGCGGTTTTGGAATAAAGCCGAACGGCGATATTGTATCCGTATTTTCTAATAACAAAGCCGAAGGTGGACGAAGCCACTATATGTTAGAAATGGCGACAGCCGAAGGCGGACGGCAATTAGACTGTTTCGATATATATTTGACTAAAATATATGAAACGCACGGTTTCAAACCCGTTGCCAAAATGAAGTGGAATGACGAATATATACCAGAAGGTTGGAATAAAGATAATTTCAAGGATTATAACAACAGCGAACCCGATGTAGTATTTATGGTTTACGACCCGAATAACGATATTGAAAAAAAGAAAAAAGAGGCGGAAGAAAAATACGGCAAGAAAAACGAAATCCCTTATATTTACGATTACGATATGGGCGAGGACTACCAGCATATGTATAAGTGGAGAAGCCCCGCCGAAAGAGAAGCTATTTATAATAATATGCTTGAAAGGTATAAAAATGCAAAGTCAACCGAAGAGCTTAAAGAAGTGGCTTACGATAAAGATGAACCTTTTTTAAGGCAGATGGACGACTTGAATAGCTTGAGTAAAGAGCAACGCCAGAGTATACAGGCAGAGTATAGCAAGCGATATTTGGAATTGATAAAAGAAGAGAACCCCGAAGAGTATAAAAAACATAAAAAGTATTTGGAGAAAAAATATAACATTAAAAGTGATGCTAGTATTCGCTTACAGCGGGCAGACGCCTATATTGATAGCTTAATTGATATTATCGAATATATAGACGCCAAGAAAAAAGAATTCAAGGAGTCGGATGTAAACAGAGACGAGGACGGCAAGTTTGCTACTAAAAATTCAAGTAAAAATAAAAGTAATGATAATGATAAAATAAAAGATTTAGATACAAACGCTTTAAAAGATTTCGGATTAAATCAAAGGCAAATAATTAAATTGACAACAAAATTGGAAGATTTAGGAATAATAGAATATAACGAAGACAACGATACTTATAAAATAAAATCTTCAATTACCGAAGGAATAGAAAATAACGAAATAAAAGAAATATTAGGCGACAAGTTCGATATAATTAAAAACTCTTTTAATAGTGATAACAACGACAACGAAGACGATATTGACAATGAAAAACCGAAGGTAAATAAAACCGTTGAAGATTGTATAAATAGTGTAAGTAAACATTTACAAACTACGGCGACAAAATTATACCAACCTCATAATAAACAAAAATCTTTAATATTAAAAGATAATATAGATTATAATAAAGATGAAGTAATGGAAAATGTAAATAAATATATTGATAACGATAAAGTTAAAGAATTATCGGAATTAGAGGAAATTTTAATGTCTTTTACTGATAACCCGCATACAAGAGATAGTAGTTATTGGAGCGCTATTGAAAATGATTTAAAAGAATTAATAGAAAAATCGCCGACATTAAAATCTACTCCGTATAGGTTAGAATGGGTGACGGGCGGTAGAGATAATTTTGAAATAGGTAAAGAGGTTAACTTTGATTGTAGGAGCTTTACTGATTTTGAAAGCGGAAAGGATAATGTTATAAAATTAAAAAAAGAATTTGAAAGAGCATCTGGAGAAGACGAAGTGGTTATTTATAAAATAGAGGATGACGATATTCACGGTTTGGATATAACAAGTTTATCCGTTTATCCGAACCAGCACGAGTGTTTAATAGACGGAACTTTTATAATATCTAATGTAGAAGAAAATAAAGAGTTCGGACATAAAGTTATTACCTTGAAAAAACCAAAAAAATAATTATAATGTATATTGGAGGTTGAGACTATGATAAATATAAAGAAACCCGATATAAAAATAGTTAGGGAAAAATTGGAAGCGAAATTAGGCAAAGAAGGATTACAAAATTGTTTACTTTCAAGTTATGAAAGACGCTTTAAGTCAAAAGGTATTTCTTTACAAGAAGCCGAAGAGGAAATATTGCGAGGTTATTATAAGGTAATATATAGTTAAATTGACGCCGAAAATAATAACAATTAGACAAAAAGGATTGAGTATATAATATGGCACGAGTATTTGATAGCAATATAAAAGAGATAAAAGATAATTTGGAGGAGACGGAGGCTTTGGTATTGGAAATAAATAAAAAGCCTTTATCCGAAGCCGATATTAATCATTATGCAAAAGTATTCGGTTTCGATAGTGACGAATATACGAAAGAAGAGAAGCGGTTATTGGCGATGGATAGAATTTTATATTGGCATTATAATTAAAAAGAGTGAGAAATAAAAAAGACGACTTCATTAATAATTTTGTAGATAGATATAAAGATAACGGAGCGGTTTATAACAACGACTTTTATAAAGATAATTCCGAATTAATGAAAATAGACGCAATGTATTTTTATCTAGCAAGGGCGGGTATAATATGTAGTATAAGTCGTCTGCCCGCTTTAGCGCAAGCGATAACGATTTGGAAATTATAGATATAAAAGTTCTTTATAGCATAACAGATATAAATAAAAAACTAAAAATTGGAGATTAAAAAATGACAGAAAATAAATTAGACAATTTCGGTAAAGTTGTATTATATTTAATAAAAGGAAGTCCGGGGCTTTGTAAAACACAAATTAGAAAAGGGCTATTTTTAGTTGATAGTATATATTATGCTTTACATAAAAAATCGCTTACAGGATGCGAATATATAAAAGAAAAATACGGTCCCGTGCCAGATACAAAACATTATAAAAAGTTATCTAATATACTTATAGATTATGCTAAAGAGAAAATAGTGGAAGATAACTTTTATGAAAAATCTTCCTATTACATAAAAAACGATTTGGAATTAGATATTAAAGCGGAAGATAAAAAAATATTAGATATAGTAATTAATTTTATATCTAATAAAACGGCTAAAGAATTATATAGTCTCACGCATGGTAAAGTATATAATAAAACTAAAATGTATAATTTAATAGATTTAAAAGATGTTGTAGAATGGAAAATAAACGATATAACGGAAGAAGATATAACGAATGAAGAAGAATTAAGGAGTTTAAGCAAGAAAGATGAATCTGCAATACTCTCCTTCTGCTAAAGAATTGAAAAGTGAATTAATTAACGAATATTCCATATTGGATGAAATAAAACGGTTAGAAAAAGCTATATTGGATAAGCCCGATATAGTTAAAACTAATAAATATTATAAATTATCCATAGGACAAAAGTTTAAAGTCTATAAACGCAGTTATAATGTTCTTTTAAGTTCTAATATAGTAATTAGCAATTTACTTGTATTCTATTTTATAAAAGTTAAAGATAATGTTTTTATAACAGATATTAAGTTTAATATCTAACTATATTTTAATTTACGATAACTGATTAATTAATTTTCATTCACAACATGCCCGAACTAAAGCTCCCTGTTGCCAATGGCGTCCTTGTGGAAAGGGCATAAGCGAACAATATTAATAAATAACACATTTCATACGCAAAATGCGGGCAGTCGCCAAAAGAATTCTTCAAGTAATAAAAGTAAAGATAATGATAAAATAAAAGATAAAAAAGATAATGATATTGAAATAACCGATAACGACAGATACGAATATCTAGCAAATATTTTTGCAAGGATGCACGGTTATGAAGATAATAAATTATTAGATGCCGAAGAGAATGCTATACGAAAAAATATATTAGGCGATAAAGAAAAAGTTAAAGCAATAGACAACGATATTAAATATAGTAGAGGACTTGAAAAATCCGATAAAGACAAGTATAATAAATATAAAGAGTATAAAGAGACGGCAGAGTATAAAGAAAAAATGAAAAAAGCAATTAATCAATTTGAAGGCGATACGAAGGCAACCGCCGAAAAATTATATTCCGAAAACTTAAAAGCGGGCGAGTTAGTATTGAATAAAGACGGCGAACTTGACGAGGCTAAAATAAATAAACTTAATATTGTAGAAAAAGGAATACATTTTTTTACCGAAGATTGCGATAATAGAAATGAAAAAGGATTTACTTCAATTAAAAAGAAGGTTAAAGATTTGATTAATAAATCAATACCAAAAGAAATATCTTTATATAGACACGAAACTATATACGAAAGCGATGAACGATATAATTTTGAAGTTGGAAAAACTATTAAAATGGATGTCCGTTCGTTTTGTAATAGTGAAAATGCATTTAATAGTTGTCGGGCTTTACAATTATGGAATAACGCTCCGCATAAGGATGTAATATTTAAAATAGAGGGCGAGGTTAAAAGTTTGGAAATAGAGAGTTTATCGGAATATACAAATCAAAAAGAACATTTAGTTAACGGCAATTTTGTAATAACCGATATACGAGAAGCCACTTTAACTATGCCTAAAATAATTACTATCAAGGTGGCATAATATGAGACGGTTTAATAACAGTATTGAAATTACTAAAAGGACTTTGGAAAAAAAAGAGGCTTTAATTTTAAGATTAAATAAAAAGCCTTTATCCGAAGCCGATGTTAATCATTATGCAAAAGTATTCGGTTTCGACACGGACGAATATACGAAAGAGGAAAAATACTTATTGGCGGTTAATAGGTATTGTTATTGGCATTATAATTAAAAAGAGGAGTGAAAAATGTTAGAATTTGTAAAAAAAGATAAACTTGAAATGGTATCGAATAAGATTAAAAATATCTATGTTAAAAGAATAGGAAACAAAAAAGCCCGCTAAAAAGAGAAGCCTTATTTAGAGGCGAACCCGAAAATAATATAGGCGAACTTAAAGTTGGTAAAATTATTAATTTTGGTAATAAAATAAGGAGTTTTACAAATACGGAGGACGGCAAGAGCATAGCGAAAGGATTTGCTTTTAAGTATAATACTAAAGAAGAAGGAGCAGCTCGCCCTATCGTCTATCAAATAAATAAACCCGTTCATGCATTATGCATAAATCCGTTGAGTTATTATCAAAGCCAAGAGGACGAGTATTTATGTTATGGCGAATTTAAAATTACAAAAGTATTGAAAAAAAAGAATTTTGATTTTATAATAATAGAACCGCTTGAATAAGGATATATACATGGATAACGATAACGAAGAATTAATAACTTATGACGAATTGGTTCAACATTTATTAGAAAAACATAAGAACATATACGATGCTAACGGACTAACGGAAGAAGAGCGAATTAAAAAAGTCGAGGCTTTAATAGATAGATTTTCTAATGGTAGGTAAATTAAAAATGATAAAAGAAGAATATCAAAATAAAGAATGGTATAAAAACGCTATAGCTTTCGGCATTACGGAAGAAGAAATAGAAAAACATCCTTTTGATATATGCGTAATGTCAACTAATTGTTTACCGTTGAAGAAGCCTTTTGAAGTAGACGAAGATAGAAAAAGATTTATAGATAAATTATTAGGTAAAAGAGATATGAGCGAAAAATTAAAATTGCTATATTTTATTAATAAGTTATCGGTAAATCAATCTTGGAATTATTAAAAATAAAAGAGGCAACATTGACAATGCCGAAAATCGTAACGATTAGACAAATAAGGATTTGAGATGCGAAATTTTGACGATATAATCGAGGCAACAAGAGAAGACTTGAAGGAAAGCGAGGCTTTGATTTTAAGATTAAATAAAAAGCCTTTATCCGAAGCCGATGTTAATCATTATGCTAAAGTATTCGGTTTCGACACGGACGACGCTAAAGCGGGCATGTTGCCATATACGAAAGAGGAAAAATACTTATTGGCGGTTAATAGGTATTGTTATTGGCATTACGCTACAAGCGGCGCTAAAGTGGGCATGTTGCCGCAGAAGCCTAATTAAATATAAAAATTAATAGGAATAATAAAATACTTGACAATAATAATAATAATTAATATACTATAATAATATTAATAATATTTTAAGGAGATTTTATTATGTTTGATATTTTATCCTATGGAGGATTTACTATAATTCCAATGTTTATAGGAATAGTTATTATATTAATTATTCTGCTTATTTTCTTGCGTTTTTTCCCAATCGGACTTTGGGTGACGGCTTTATTTTCGGGCGTTAGAATAAGCATAATAACTTTACTTACTATGCGATTAAGGAGAGTCAATCCTTCTTTAATAGTTTTGAATCAAATTAAATTATGGAAAGCTGGATTAAAAATAGGAAGTAACGAACTTGAAGCTCATTATTTGGCTGGAGGAAATCCAACCGCTGTGTCGGACGCTTTGATTGCCGCAGATAAAGCCTCTTTGAATTTATCATTTGAAAGAGCATGCGCTATAGATTTGGCGGGACGCGATTTAGTTGACGCAATTAGAACTTCCGTATCTCCAAGAGTTATAGCCACGCCTTTAATTGCCGCTGTCGCAAAAGACGGAATTCAGGTAAAGGCTACGGCAAGAGTGACGGTTAGAACGAATATTAACAGACTTGTCGGAGGAGCTGGAGAAGAGACTATAATAGCGAGAGTCGGAGAAGGAATTGTAACGACAATAGGAAGTTCGGCATCTCATAAAGAAGTTTTGGAAAATCCCGATAGAATCTCTCAAGTAGTTTTGGCAAAAGGTTTGGATTCTGGCACGGCTTTTGAAATTTTATCAATAGATATTGCGGATGTTGATGTCGGAAACAATATTGGAGCGGTTTTGCAAATCGACCAAGCGGAAGCGGATAAAAAAATCGCTCAAGCTAAAGCCGAAGAGCGAAGAGTTATGGCTATAGCGAGAGAACAGGAAATGAAAGCGCAAGTTGAAGAGATGAAAGCTAAAGTTGTGGAAGCCGAATCTCAACTTCCTTTAGCTATTGCGGACGCTTTGAAAAAAGGAAATATTGGCGTTTTGGATTATTACAATATGAAGAATATAATGGCTGATACGGAAATGAGATATAGTATTTCTGGTTTGGATTCTTCAAGTAAAGATAACCCGAATAATGCAAAATAATAAAAAATAATTAATCGCTAAATGATATTACGCCTTCAATGATAGCCTCAAATCTTTCAGGTTCTATTGTCATTATAGTATCGTCAGTTTTCAAATTAGGAGCAAAACCGCCTATACTTATTAAGAAAGAGTGAGCGCTTTTGTAAACTCTCGCATAATCAACAAATTGGTCGACAATGTCTTGTCTCATAGGATAGCCCGAAGTATCTAAAGCGAAAGTGCTTTTATAAGATTGTCCTTCAGAACCGAATTTTTTTATTGTAACAAAGAAAACTAATGTGTCGGATTTCTTGCTATGGTCGGTTACAATATAGCCGTTTAGAGTCAATACTCTATAAAAATGTTTTTCCAAATAATCTACAACATCCATTTCTAAAGCCGTTCTTAAAGCGTTATTTGCTATAATTGAACTGTAAGTTTTTAATTTATGGTCTATATCCAAATATATATTTCTTGTAGATTTAATTATTTCCCATTGTTTTACTGCATTTTCAAATTGTTTATATTTTACAAGAGTTTCTGCATATCTGTATCTTTCATCAACGACTTTCTCGTTTGGTATATCTTCTTTATTTAAAACTTTTTCGTAAAAACCTTTTGCTTTCTCGTAATTTCCAAGCTCATAATAAGAGTTTGCAAGCTGTAAGGAGATAGAATCTTTATTATCTAAAGCATCGCTTCCGTAGGCAATTTCTAATTCTACAACCGCATTTTGAAAATCTCTCGATGCCGATAAAACCTCTCCCATAAGCAAATGATATTGAATATTATTCGGGTCTAAATCTAAAGCGCGCTGAATATTTTGTTGAGCCGCATGATATGAACGCATTTGATAATAACAATTAGCAAGCATATAAAGTAATTGAGGATTGCTGTCGTTTCTTGCAACCGCTAAAGTAAAATATTTTTGAGCCAAACTCCACTCTTCCGCCTCATAAGAAATAGTTCCCGCTTTATATAGAGAATCAAAATCCTGGTCTTTTAATCTTATAATTTCATCGTATTCGTCTATAGCTTTTTTATAATTTCCCGTCTCTTCGTAAATCTTCGCTAAAAACTCTCGAACATTTAATTGATTTACTTCTTTAGTAAAACTTCCCGCGTCTATTATATTTTGCAAAGCAGCCATAGCCAATATAAATTGTTGTTGTCTATAATACAAATTCGCGCTTAACCATAATATATAAGGGTCCCTTTTATATTTCGGGTCCAACTCGTTTATCTCGCGCATAGCCAAATCATAATTGTTTTCGCTATATAATTGATTTATTCTCTTTAATTTATTGCCGTATGTTCCGCTTCTAATTATATAGTTGGTAGCCAATCCTAATATGACTATAAAAATTATTATAAATATTATTGAAAATTCCACAATTATATTCCTTTTTGATAAAATACTATAGGATTTTCCGTTTCCTCCGCTTCTATCAAAGCTTCTTGAAGTTTTGTAATTAAATTATCTTTAACGACAAAAGCCGAAATTTTATTCATTTTATTAATTGAAAAATCATAACCGCTCACCGCAATAGTTATTTCAACATCGATATTCTCTCCGTTATATTCAAAATTATAATTCTTTAATCCTTTAAAATATCTTCTTATAGTTTTCCATGCGTCCTCTTCTTCGGCGTATATATAAGTGTATATAATATTATTTTCAGCCAAACATTGATTTTCTCCCGTTCGAGCGGTTTGTTTTATAAATTTTATTAATTCTTCTTCAATATTTTTATAGCCAATCTCTCCGCATTTATCTACAATTTTTTTATGATTAGATATTTTAAAAGCTATAAGCCCAATCGCATATTCATGTCTTTGAGCAAAAGATATTATATTTTTAAGAGTATTAAAAAATATTTCAGATTCTATTACATTAGTATTTATTTCGCTATATTCTTCCTCTTCGTCATCGTAACCTAAATTATATAATATTGATTTATACATAAACAATATAACTTTTTTTAAGCTATAAGTTAATTGTATAGATATAAAAAATAATCCAAAACATAATATTGCGAAATAAAAAGTATATTCTCTTCTATATAGAATATTCTGTATAGATGGAACATAACTTAAAGAAAGTAAAAGTATAGAAGAAGTTACGATAAAAAATAAAAAATTGCATATCGTATTTATAAAATCTTTATTAATATTAAACATCAACACTATTATAAAAGAATATAAAATAGAAACTGCAATCCAAATCCAAACCCAAATATCGAGAGTATATAATAAATAAACAAAAAAATTTTGAGGATTCGGAGATATCAATAATATATAAATCGGTATAATAACGGCGCTATATATTAACGCTGATATCATAGAAGCAAAAAATCCGTATAGATACGATTTCGATAAATTAATTTTCTTTGACTCCATAATCCTTGCCTAATTCTTATAAATAATGTCGCTATCGTATTTTAATTCCGTTTTGCCGAAAACTTTCATCATTTTTTCAAGTTCTTCTTTATTAGAATATATCATATATTCCAAACCTTTTCTTCCTTTACTTATCGTTGCAATAAAACTCTCTTCGGTTATACAAATTGCATTCGCTCCAAGCATAAAATATTTAAATATGTCGCTTCCAAATTTTGGCGATTCTGCAAGCATATTAATTTGCATTTTATGTCTGCTACTTTGCAAATTTAATGCAATCTTATTTATAGTATCGGAAACTTTTTTTATTCCTTTTAATAAATACTTGTTATTATTTGAAAAATATAGATTATTAAAATTCTTATTAAATATATCTTCTTCGTTAGATAATCCTTTTATAATCAAAGGAATATCCAAACTTTTTCTTAAATTATTTAATTCTTTTTCGCTTTTTATATAAATTTTATTTTTATCTATAGAATTAATATCATAACAATAAGACAAATCTATTCCAACCGCGCAAGCTCCGTTTTTTTGAGCTTCTCTAACTCTATTTAATAAAACTTCCTGAGAATTATTGCCGTTTAGCATAATTATTCCTCTTTTATGCTCTTTAATAATTTTAATTGAAAGTTCAAATAATTCTTCATTATTAAAATCGTTAAGAATTGCAAGAATTTCGCAGTTAGAAGCCACATCCATAGTTATTTGATAATATTCTCTTATATCCATTATTCCGTCAATAGCTTCTTTAAGATTATGAATCGTATCGATTATTATCGGTTGAGAGACATGAGTATTAAAAATTGTAGTTTCTAATTTTATAGGTTTTTCTTCATGAATTATACTTGGGCAGAAAGTATAATTTGAAAGTCCCGTTTCTTCGTCAGTGTTATATCTAAATAAATAAGATAAATTAAGTTTTGAAGCTAATTTTTCTTGAGCTAATCTTTTTATCTCTTCCAAGTTTAAGTTTTTTTCATCCGTGAGTTTGAAATGAACTAAATCAATCGCTTTATTTGCCATAGCTATAGCTTCGTCTCTAGTATTTCCTACGGCTATAACATTTCCCGCTTTATCTAAATTATTTGTCGGCGGAACAAGTATATCTCCGACTTTAGTTTTTATAAATACTTCTTTAATTCCTTTTATATTTTTAGCGTTTTCTATTCCTTCTATAGATTCTATTATTCCCGTTCCTGGCAAAAAAGCTTTTTCCACAGAAACTTTATTCCATTTTGGTTTTAAATCGCTTGGAGGATTTCCTAAAGATATTTCAATCGCGTTTTTAATTAGATTGACTCCCGTAGACAAAGGATAAGTATATGCGCTCATAAATCCGCCCGATAATCTTGCAGCAATTTCTCCAACCATAGCGCCATTTTTCGTTACTTTAATATCTCCTTTTGCCGCTCCGATTTTTAGATTAAGCGCTTTAATTCCGTCTTTCATAACTTTAATAGCGTCTTCTATTTTATCTTTATCCAAAGCGGAAGGCATAATATGTCCCGTTTCAATAAAAAATGGAGGATATTCTATTATTCTATCGGCGACTCCCGTAACATAAATTTCATTTTCGTAAATAAGCATATCAATCGAAAGCTCGGGACCGTCCATATATTCTTCAATTATAACCTCGCCCGAAGGAGAAGAACTTTTTGCTCTGTTAAATGCTGCTAATATATCGCATTCGTTTTCAACTTTCATTACTCCGCGCGCTCCCATATTGTCGGCGGGTTTTAAAACTACAGGTTTATTTAAATGTTTAAATGCTTCCATTGTCTCTTCATAATTCCAAACGGGAAAAAAATTCGGTTGAGGAACATTATTTTTTTTAAATCTCTCTCGCATTCTTATTTTATTTGAGGCGGCATAAGCATCTTCAAATCTATTTCCTGGAAGTCCAAGCGCGTTTGCAACTGCGGCTACAGTAGTAGAAGCGTCCGTTCCAACAGTTATAACTCCGTTTATTTCCATTTGTTTGCTTAAATCTCTTGCAGCTCTAACGCTTCCGTCAACATCTCTAGTAGACACAACCATTGGCAAATCGGCTATTTTCATTCCATGCGCGTCTTTATTATAATCAAAAACTATTGCATATAATCCCATATCTTGAGCTATTTGTATTGCAGGAACTTGCAAAAGCCCCGCTCCTATTATAATGATTTTTTTATTTTTCATTAATCCGCCTTTCTTTTATTAATTTTATATATGATAAGTCTATATAGCTAAAAAGTAAAGAATTATTTTTAAATTCTAATAAAATATTATATAATTTTTTTTAATAAATAATTTGAAAATAGGATAAAAAATGAATAACATTAAAAACGAATGTTCTTTTGATAATTTTTTGGCTTTAGATATAAGAACGGGAACTATAATAGAAGTTGAAGATTTTCCGAAAGCTAAAAAACCCGCTTATAAATTAAAAATAGATTTTGGCGATATCGGAATAAAATGCTCTTCCGCTCAAATCACAAAACTATACAAAAAAGAAAATTTGATTGGAAAAAGAATAGTCGCAATCGTAAACTTTCCTAAAAAACAAATAGCGAATTTTTTCTCAGAGTGTTTAGTATTGGGAGCGGTAAAAGAAAATGGAGAGGTTGCGTTATTAACCGTCCAAGAAGACTGCGATAATGGAACTTCAATAGGTTGATTATTATTTATAATCAAAAAAGACACCATATTAAAAAATATGATGTCTTTTATATTATTCTATATTCTAA
>ERZ791737.628-NODE-628-length-25282-cov-18.727831_pt1 | contig 25282 bp, 25 predicted proteins | sample MGYA00510042_ERZ791737 | MGnify/ENA primary metagenome ERZ791737 (study PRJEB30046, sample SAMN00791965) | human gut metagenome | study: EMG produced TPA metagenomics assembly of the A metagenome-wide association study of gut microbiota in type 2... | reverse complement strand
TGGAGGCAAAGATAAGAATTTAGACATTAATCCCTCAGGGTTTTACGTTGATCCCTCAACACCACTATCCTACATAACGTACACTGCTGCTGCTCATGCACAACACTATACCTGAGCAGATCGAACACTAGTTGTTTTATTGCACAAGATGCCATCTTGTGTAGCATAAGATGGCATCTTAAACAGCACAAGATGGCATCTTGTGCAATAAAGCAATAAGGCATATGGCTGTTTACCTTATTAGTTTCATCTGTTCACTCCCAGTGTTCCATCACTTAAACTCCGACTGTGTGTTTTTAAATTCAGCTGGTGTCATTCCCGTCTTGCTTTTAAACAGATTATGGAAGGTAGGCATGCTGTTTATTCCGGACGCTTCGGCAATGGCACGCAAAGTATATTCAGGATGTTCTTTCAGTAACTGTATGGCATGCTTCAAACGTATATTATTGATATATCCATTCAGGTTTGTACCTGTATTTTCCTTTATCATCTTGGCAAAACGGGTATTATTCATATGAACTCTCTTAGCCAAATCGTCTCTGCTCAAGTCTGTCGAAAGATACAGCTTCTCTTTTCTAATAAGAAAATCCAGTTTCTGAAAAACCATCTTATTGACTTCATGTGCCGTTTCATCATCTGTTTCCTCACCTTCCTCGCCATCAGGCAAAGATAAAGAGGCGGATAATTGGGAGTTCTCGTGAGACTGATCAAGGCTGGCCTGCAAAGAAAGCTGCTCATTGATATATTGTACCAAAACTCTATTCTTATTCTTTATGGCACGGTTCTTAAACCATAATCTCCAAAGGAAGGCAAATGCCGATAAAGCCAGACATAAAACAAATACCAATGAGATATTACGTATCCGCAACTGGAATGACTGCTCGGCGATACGTGCTTCTTTCTCATTCACTTCGTAAAGAGTAGCCAGTTCCAATGCAGCATTTTCTTTCTCACGAAGATACATGCTGTCAGTCACTGCAATGACCGACTCCCGCAACAGTGCAACTTGTCCGAAATCTTTCAAGGCAACATAAGCTTTTATCTCCTTCTGCAGGATTCCACGATACTGATAATTAATCGTATCTTGCTGTCTGAATACATTTTTCAGCTCACGGCAATGATCCAGTACGGCTTGATATTGTCCGGAAGCAAGTAAATAAGGAGTAGCATCATACTTCCCGTCCGGAGTAGCGGCGGCTTCTGTAGCCTTATACTTTTGGTAATATCTTACTGCTACAGCCGATTCTCCCAACATATAATATGTATAAGCCAGTTTTGAGTAAACATATTCATATTGCTGGTCCAAATAAGTATCCGAGATATCCTGAACTGTTTTCATCCTGTCCAGCAATTTCTCCCTCTGCAGGCCAATTGCCAAAGCATCCGCAAAGCGATTATCGTCAATAAGATAGCTCATCTTCACTCCATAAAAATAAGAAAGCATTCTCATTCCCCGGGCATCGCGGGCATTGTCCAACAATTGAATAGCTTTGTCGAAGTATTCATACCCTTCTTCCTTGAGAGACAACATCCTTTTGTTCTCACCCATGCAGAACAGTAACTTTGCTTCCGCCTGCTTATCCCCATTTTCCCGGGCCAGTTCCATTCCTTGAATGGCATAACGGATGCTCTCCTTATACTCACTTAGAAGATTGGATAATTCGGCTAAAGTTATTGTCATCTCCAACAAATGTTCGGGATTATTATTGGCTATAGAATCATGTACATACGCTCTCCGAGCATACAAGAAAGACAATTCGCATTGATACATGTGGCGGTAAACTCTACTGCGTAACTCATCAATCAGATAAAGAGGCATTGAATTTTTATCTTCGGCCTCATTGAGCAATTCTAAAGCATGTTTAGGTTCGGATACATAAGTATCTCTTATGTGCTGCTCAGTAGGGAGCATGTGAGCTTCATATCCCATGTTTTCTTGAGCAGACAAATGTATGCAGCTTCCCAATAAAAGCATACATATATAAATAACACATCTCATGACATAAAAAAAAGAATGGTTTACATAAAAATAGCTTGTGTTGCATCACATCCCATTGACAAATTCCTTGTCAATGTGCAAATATATACTTTTTTATTTATCTGAAAGATAAAATCAGCTATCTTTGCATGCATGAAACCCCGTCAAATATGAAAATTCTCTGGATAGACCTTAACAGTTCGTATGCCCACTCTTCACTGGCACTCCCTGCACTACATGCACAGATTGCAAACGATCCTTCCGTCGAATGGGAGATAGTATCTGCCACCATCAACGAGAATGCAGGAATGATTGTCGATGAAATATACAGACATCGGCCCGACATACTTGCAGCAACAGCCTGGTTATTCAATCATGAACAGCTACTACATATCACAGCAAGGCTGAAAGCGCTGCTACCTCAAAGCTGCTTCATCTTGGGTGGCCCTGAGTTCTTGGGTGACAACGAAGATTTTCTTCGCAGAAACCCTTTCATCGACTGCGTATTCAGGGGCGAAGGAGAAGAGGTGTTCCCTCAATGGCTTGCTTGCTGGAAGCAACCCGAAAAATGGAATGTAATTCCAGGGTTATGCTATCTTGACTCACAGAAACAATACATAGACAACGGAATTGCCCGCGTACTTAATTTCTCTGACCTTGTACCTCCTGAAAAGAGCTGCTTCTTCAATTGGAGCAAGCCTTTCGTACAACTGGAGACAACACGAGGGTGCTTCAACACTTGTGCATTCTGCGTCAGCGGGGGAGAAAAGCCGGTACGAACCCTGTCTATCGAGAAGATCCGTGAACGACTTCAAGTCATTCACCAGCATGGCATTAAAAATGTCCGCGTCCTCGACCGGACATTCAATTATAATTCCCGACGGGCCAAAGAGCTACTGCAACTCTTTTTAGAATTCTCTCCCGATATACGTTTCCATCTGGAAATGCATCCGGCTCTGCTGTCCGATGAATTAAAAGAAGAACTGAAGCAACTTCCTGCAGGGCTGCTCCATCTTGAAGCCGGCATACAAAGCCTGCGCGAACCCGTCCTGCAGAAAAGTCAGCGAATGGGGAGGCTGGATGATGCTTTGAAGGGATTAAAGTTTCTATGTTCCTTATCCAATATGGAAACTCACGCCGACCTTATTGCCGGATTGCCTCTGTACCATTTATCTGAAATCTTCGAGGATGTGCGTACCCTTGCCGAATATAATGCCGGTGAAATACAATTGGAATCCTTGAAACTGCTTCCCGGTACGGAAATGCGAAGAAAAGCGGAGGCATTGGGCATTCGTTACTCTCCTCTCCCTCCTTATGAGGTATTGCAAACCAACGAAATCAGTGTAAGCGAACTGCAGACAGCCCGCCAGCTCTCACGATTGCTGGATGGATTTTATAATACGCCTGCCTGGCAAGCCGTTACCCGCAAACTGATTTTAGACAATGAGGACTTCCTCCCTCTTTTCTTAGAGTATCTGATACGAAAGAACTTGATAGACCAGCCTATGAGTCTGGAAAAGCGCGGACTTATTCTTTATGAATTCTGCAAGGACAATTACCCCGAATATCAGCTTGCAGTTACCATCGCCTGGATAGAGGCAGGCATGTCACTGAAGAAGGTGCCCGCAGAAAAGGTAAAAACCAAACGTCAACTTCCGCCCGAAAATTGGGAAATTATGTACGGAGAATACAAAGCAAGTCTCCGCCTCTGCTTCTTGCCTACCGACGAGAAAACAGAGGATGGTTATTGGTTTGGCTTCGAGTCTGAAATACAAAAAGCCGAACCGGTATTTAAAGCTAAGGGGACAAACCTCGCAAAACAGTATTGAATGAGTACTTTGTAAATTACAAAATCATCATTAAAATTCCGAAATCATAAAATAATATAGGACATAGAGCACCATAGTTTATTAGCAATCAATAGATTACAATATCATAATCTACAAACTACATTTTGGGATATTGGGAATCCTATTTTCGCCTTACCTTTACAAACAGAAAATTCAAACCTATTATTCAGAACTATGGATGTAAAACCGAACAATACTGCCGGCAATTGTATCTATCTGAAACAAAATGATTGTTATTGTAGATATATGTATAATGAGATTTATCATCTTGAAGCATCAGGGGGATATTGCTATATTTATCTGGCACCCGACCGTCCCAAAATCATACTTGCAATGACACTCACAGAATTAATGGAGTATCTACCTTCAGAGATTTTTATACGTACACACCGCTCTTATATAGTCAACCTAAATCATATTGAGCGAATTACTGGCAATACATTGTATATAGGAGCAGCGCAGATAGTTATAGGGAGGGAATATAAAAAGGAAGTACTTAAGCATTTAAACATAGTAGGATCGTAAATATCCACTCAAGAGAGAGGGGTGCATAAAATTTTGGGTATGGTTGTTTAAATAAGAAATATTACTTAGAAGATATTTCTTGAATATCTCGTAAAAGTCAGACTGATTGAAGTTAGACTTTTACGAGATTTCTTTTTTTGATGAAAACTATGCATCTTGGGATGTATCGTACTTGTGCTTTTTTTTATATTCACCCGGCGCACAGCCCTCACATTCCTTAAAACTGGAATAGAATGTGCTGCAGGATTTAAAGCCAACTTCTTCAGCTAAATCACGCAAATTGTCTGTAAACATGATGCGTTTTAAAGCATGGTCTATTCGAAACTTATTAATCCATTGGTTAAAATTACCTCCCGAATATTTATTGATAGCTGCCGATAAAGCAGTGCGATTTGTATCCAACCTCTCGGCTAATTCATCAAGAGTCAGCGAGCTATTCAGATAGAGTTTTTTAGTTGTAACCAATTTTCGGGCAGCATTGTAGAGTTGTTCTTGCTGGCTAAGCGGTTCGCGTTTTTGAGGAACAGCAGGCGGAGGAGGAGTCAATTCTGAGAGCCGCTTATGGTATTCTTTAATATTTCTCTTCAATCGACAATTTATAAAGACAGAAACGCTAACGACAAGAACCAAAATTAGACTAAAAGTCCATGAGGAAGCTGTCATACGCATTGTATTATCGAGCTGCTGTTGTTTTAGCTTATTTTCATTCTCTAATTCCTGAATTTCGAAACGGCCAGTCCAGTTCTTACTATCACTACTTATTTTTTCTTCATAATATATCTTTTGGATAGAATCCCGATAGACTAATAAATCAGCTGCTTTCTTATATTGCTTAGTAGCTTGGCAAAAAGCACTATAACGCCCAAGAGCATCAATCTGCTTTTCTAATCGGGCAGGTTCAGTCACCGGTTCCTTCATTAAAGGCTCAACTAGGCGAAACGCCTCACCTGCTTGCTGGGTTTTACCATTTTTTTGTAGTAGGGAGGCGTATGAGGGATAAACATACATAAAGTACATAGGAAGCATCTTGTCATCTTGAGATTTCAACTCACTTTCTGCTTCAAATTGCTTCATAGCCTTATTTAAATAATAAGTAGCTGAATCTTCTTGATTTTCTGAAATATACGTTTCTGCCATTCTACAATAATATACTACTCCTATCCTATTATGCAATTTCGAATTCATCTTTGTTAAATAATAGCGTGCACTATCAGACTTCTGAAGCTGCAAGTAGCATATTGACATCATAGAATAGGCAGAAGGTATATGTTTAGCTATAGAATCAACACCTAATGTATTACAGATATTTACAACGTCATTGTAATATTTCAAATCACAAGAAATATCAATAATTGATACTAGACATGATATTTGTTGTTCAAATGATCGGTAATTTACAGCTTGTATATAGGCATCCTTATATACAGAAAGACCTTTTTTCAAATCTCCCAATCGAGTTAAATAAGTAGCAATTGTATACAGATCTTCAATCACAGACATATTCTCTCCTGCATCACGATGTTCTTTCAATAATTCATACAATATTGATATACTTTCTTTATATAACCCTTGTCTGTTCAAAAAAGCTGCCTTTATATCCCTAATTTTCCAACTTTCCTCTTGAGATAAAGAATAACATGCTTCCAGTTCTTTACATAGTTTAAGCCCCTCAACAACAGCACCTGGTGCACTTAATGCATCTAGACTTTCATAAAGAGACACTAATTGAAACAATATCTTCTTTTTTATTTTTTTCGAAGCGATAGGTAAAACTTCAACTAAAAGCTCTTTTTGTTTTTCTATTTTAGAAAACTCCACTTCTGCCCGAGAAGATATCTCTAATATAATTTTTGCTTGTTCACAAACAGGCAAAGTTTTCACTTTTTGTAGCAATGAGTCAAATGAGGGAGATAGTATAGACACCGCATTTAATTCATATCCTACTTGAACAGCAGTCTTTTTATTCTGACTTATACAACCAATACATAGGAACAACAATAAAAACAGAAAAAGCGACTTCATATATTCAATCAAGTCAAAACTATAGCACGATACGCACAAGCAGATGCACAATCACCACATTGGTCACAAATTTTCTCATTCTTCATTACAATAACATTATTTTCCAAAGCCAACAGGCCCCTTAAACATGCATCAATACATTCACAACATGTAGTACATTTAGATTGATTTATTGTCCATCTTCCCACCGGCATATCTCCCGAAGCAGCTGCCAATTTTCCTTCATTGTTTTCCATAATTACGTTATTTTTAGTTTTTAATTTTTAGCCCCCAAATCTACACATTCTATCTAAAATATCAAACCAATATGTGTGACAATTTTCTTACTATCCCTTTTTAATAGAGATTTATGCAAATATTCGTAGTCACCAGACAATCGAATAAACCAGCAGAAAGGTACTTTACGCGTATATGTAACAGAAAAATTCAAAGCGAATCCTGCTGCTGTTTCATAGTCATAATCCTGTTGTAAACGCCTGGTATTCTGCCATAACTTTATTTCACCTGCATTTTGATCGGAAGTTAGTTTCTCCTCTTTCATGATATCTCCACCTCCTACCCGATACTTCCCACCTAAAGAACAATCAAGATATGCATCGGGCAGCACAAAATTACGTGTAAACATTGTGTAGAACGTAAAACGATGAAGCGGTTGCACATATTTCGTTGGATAAAACAATAAACTGCTTTCCTGATAACGATAGTCAACTCCTGACAGTATAGAGAAAAGAGGATTCCAAACATCACGCAACCGACGATATTCATAATTCAAACTCCCCCAACCAATATGGCGAGTAGAGCGAAGTACCTTCCCGTACGAATTCCAGGCTCCCCCTTCCTCTTGCTGTTGCAACGGGTCATAGTTATCAGCCTGCTCATATCTGACTTGCAAACTCCACTCATGTCGAGCATGGGCAAAAAGCCTTTGAATCTTTCCCAAATAAGCAATTTTCCAAAGATCGGTTTTCCCTTCTTCGCGATCTTGTATACGATCTCCTTCAATCTTTTGCTTCGTCATACTTCCCTCCAGTTGCTGGAACCAACGAAATTCCTCCCTACTAAAATCCAACTGTAAGGCTCCACCCAATTCCTGCCCCTTATAATACCACTTTATATTTTCATCTTTAGACAGCGTCTTAAAGAAACTTAGCGGATAAACTGCAAAGAAAGGATAGGTTGCATGTGTCCCCATATTCTGATAATCCACAGATTCTTTTCTCTCGGCATAAAACAACGATGCTCCCCATGTATAATTCCCTGATTGATATCCTATCCCAGGAGTCAATATCCACTCCGACCATTGATTCTTATTACGAGGATCAGTATCCTTAGACGTCATTTGTACCCGATAATCAAATTGTGCACCTACCAACCAACTCGACCGTAACGGCAAAGAAAAGGCTCCGGCCAAATGATACGCCTCACTCCTTCGTTTGCCACTGACCGAATCACACAAATTCACCGCTTGCCAATAATCATTAGTCATCCCGTCCCAATTTTGTCCCCGATTTTGATTCTGCGTATAATCCAAGCAACCATACAAAGCAACCTCTCCCAATCGTTGGAACGACTCGCTCAACACAGAATAAGCATTGGCAGATACAGGCAAAGATACCTTTCCCAAGTTACCACTGCTATAACCATACCCTGCTTCCGCCACAGAAAATGTATTAAAACGGTTGAAAGACAAACCTATCGGATTGCGTCCGGCAAGCCAGGAATTCTGTTTATACACCTCCTGTACAGAAGGAATATGCAAAGTATCCGATTGTGCCAAAGCAACAATCGGTACTCCCATTAATAGCCCTATTAACGCTGTCCGGAACTTCATTCTATTATCACTTCTTCAATAATGGAACCGAAACTTCAAAATCTTCCGCAGAGTTGTTCGTATCCTGATAAGTCACACGCCCATCCGTTCCTATACTCTTCTTGCGGACAAGTGATTTTCCACAATAAGCTCCCTCCGGAATATATGCCGGAGTATGATTCAATTCATCGGGTACCCGCTTATTGGTTATCTTATTTACAGTCTCCACGCACTCAACACAATCAATTACCCACGCTTTAGGTATCATTAGATAGAGTTTATTCTGATTGGCAGCTTGCGGACGGGGCTCACGATTAACCGGGTCGTCTACATAGCTCTCTGCCGCAACTCCTTGCAAACCGAAAACTATGAAAGTAGGACCGACAACAGGCAAAGAATAGATCGAAGTATTAGGATTGAGTTTTGATATAAGCTTCATCGGGGTTACACCCGGCTGAATATCCTGGCGACTCAGGCTCACATCCCAAAATCCCCAGTCCACTCCCGACAAGTCAATCGAATTAGCATGCTGATATTCACCTCCGGTATGATTAACAGCATTTGTAGCAATAGTAGTTCCGGCTCCCGGAAGCAAAGGATAATCCTTACCGTTTCCCGGAAACTGCCAAGTCAAGTCATTCACCGGGATTCTCGACATATCTGTATATTTCATCCAGGGAGATTCTATTCCCGTAGGAGGATCGACCACTCCTACGCACAGTCCGTCCAGATAAATTGTTTCATCCGAATTATTGTATAACGTAACGTATTGATCTGCCTGATATTCTTCCCCCATTTTGCCGATACAGCCACCATAATATATCTCTTTTATAACCAACGCATTCGTTTCAGAACGAGATAGTTGTACCTTCACCACATCTGTAGCCTCACTCTGTCCCGGCAATAACGGCAATGATTCTATTCTACCGCTGAAGATCAGTCCGGATGGAGATTGATAATGTACAGAAACAGTATAGTAACCATACTCCACATTGAAATGCGCTACTCCTTCGGAAGAGCATTGCGATTTATAAATTGCCCCTTGAGACTGATTCGTCAAGACGACTGTCATTTCCTCATAAGGTAAATCCGAATATCCCTCAGGTGATAATATCCGTATATCAACCTGAGACGAGCTATTTTCATCTTCTGAACAAGAAGAAAGAAGTAAGATTAATACGAAAAATAAATAATGAATCGTTTTCATTGCTTGTTATATTTGTTTGTTCTATTTATCCAAGATTATTAAAACCGGATATTTATCTCAGCCCCATAATACAAATCCGGATTCAACAGTGAATATTGCTGTGTACTCTGCGTCCAGCGTTTCGGATTTGCCCTTGTAAGGTTATTGGCACAGAACGCAACCGAGACATGGTTTCCAATTCTTTTTGTCACCCGGAGATTTAACAGGAAATAAGCACCGAACGAGTCTTCCTGAAAGGCTGTCAAAGTGCCGGCATCCATTACCAGATCGGCAAAACGCTTATCAGTCGCCATTTCCGGAGTAAAGCGGTGTCGGGTACCTTCCTCATCCAGGTAATACACCGGATTGAGACGTTTGCGATGTTCCGTATCAGTCATCGGGTTGCCATCCATCCGATACCCATTCTCATCTGCAAGATAAACCGGATTATCATAGTCACTTTCCATTCCTCTGCGCTGTTTATCCATCCATACTGCTTGCAGCGTCAAGGTAGTAATCAGTCCGATACGGGGAACCTGAGTGATGCACTGGAAACGGCTGCTGCATAACTGCCTTGTCCAAAGATTGGAAAGCAGACCGGTAGCCTCGTAAATACCCACATAAGGATAAGGCTTTCCATTCAGTTCCACTTGCGGATAGTACGCAGAAAGTGCATGGTCCTTCTCACGTACCTTTATATAACTGCCACTGACAAGGAATGATGAACGCAAACTCTTCCAACGTCCTAAATCGATGGTATATTCCACCCCTTCCTTACGCTGCTCCACACCATTTTCAGGGCGCATATAGAGGGAAAAAGTCGTATTCGTTGTATAAGGAAGAAGTTCTCCATTATTCATCACTCCTTCAGCAGTCAGCTCCGGGTGTTCACCTTTATCTGTCAACGAAGCATAACGTCGATAGCTGAAGGGCTCCGCCTGCTGTACAGAGCAATACCCATTGCGTAGACGTTCCCGGAACCACACAATGTCGGCAGTTACACCTTTGATTTTCAAGTTTACACCTAATTCTAATTTATTGTTGACCGGCAAGCGCAACTGCGGATTAAAGGTTTTATCTGTTATAAAAGTATGCAACACTGTCAGACGCCGGCCATTTTCCACATCACTATAAGTAAAACAATTCTTGTCTGTATAAGCCTTATCCGGATAAAGATAGGCCAGCACCGGCATTTTACGCATTAATCCCCAACCTACACGTATACTGAAGCTATTCAGAACTCCACCTTCCTTCTGCTCCCAAAGTACCTGTCGGAGATTGAAACGCGGTTCGACTGTTGGAGTGTAATGTAAAGACTTTACCTGCAAATGGTTGAAACGTATCCCCGCCTGCAGTTCAGTTTGCATTCCCCCATAGCGCAAAGTCAGCCTGTCTTCGGCAAAAGCTGCATACTGATGAACAAAAGGAATATCGCGATACGAGCGCGCACGCGCTCCGATCATCTCGGTAGAAGGAGCGAGCGGATTAAAAGAAATCCCCTCACCATGATTGCCTTCCATACCCGCCTTCACGCCTAAAGAAAAATGGTTATACACATTATTATATATGGACTGCCGGAGATTGGCAATCAGAGACGCATCGGCAGTCAAAGGCTTTCCTTCTACAGAAAGATCTGAAAAATAATTAGGTGGAAGGAAGACACCGGCATGTTCTCCTGCTTCTGTTTCATAGGTAGTGACCTGCTGGGTACCCGAATAATAAAGGCTTGACCGATTCTTTTGATATCCATACGTCAGTCCCGCTTCATACTCAAGGCTGGTAATCCATACTTTTCCCAAGTTCCATTGCCCATTCATCGAGAATGAAAGCCCCTGGTTAACAGTCTTCTGATATTCCCCATCGAGCATATTTTTCCCCTTCTCATCCTTATCTTGCATGTGATAGCCTCTAAAATTCAGACGAAAAGTGGCTGAAGGGAAATCTTTGGCATACGCCACCTGCAAGCCCATGCGTTGAAAAGTTTGCTCCGGCTGGCGGTTATCCAGATTAGATAATGCATAATCCGCACCCAAGTAGATAGTCCCTCTATTCTTCTCCAATGCCCAGCCTTTACCCAAAGAAAACAACTTTTCGGAAGCCGTAAACCTCAGCCCGGCAGTATATGGCTGCACACCGGCTTTAGATTTCACCAGTACTACTCCGCTGGTCACGTCACCATAGCGAACGGAAGGAACACCACGTATCACTTCTACCGTTTCAATGGACGAAGGAGAAAGTGAACGTACATCAAACCCGGAAAGCGCAGAACTATTGAATAACTTTCCGATGGCTCCCAAGGCAGTTTGTTGCAAGTTTATGTTGTTATTCATCCGCACGCCATCAACCAGTATTGCTGTTCCCAAAGCGTTGGTTGGATCTTCATACGACGCACTGCGAATAGTAAAAGCGGCGGGGACATTCAGGTCAGGATTACGAGTCAGCACCCCCGGCAACAATTGGGATAATCCGGAAAGTTCAGTAGCTTGTATATGGCGAATAGCCTCCTGTCCGATTACCGAACGGGTACCCGGAGCATCAGGTTGAACAGCAGTAACCACTACCTCCTGAAGGTGGATATTCCGAAGGGAATCAGTACGTAACGTCTGCGTTTGCCCCCATACTTTACACAAACCAGACTGCAATGCCAAGAATAAATAGAATATTATGTATAAATAGTTTCTGCTCATAACTTACGAGACAAAGAAAACTATTTTATTTTATCTATCCATCATCATACACAAAAAAAGGATGCAAAAATTCTATGAATTTCAACTTTTGTGTGTACATTTACAATCAAAAACAACCAAAATGTATCTACTTGCGTTACAAATACTAGTCATCTGCACTTCACTGCTTGCCTGGATTACGACAAGTATCTGTTGGATCATGCAATTGCCATTCTGTAATAAGAAGCAGACGAGTGCGGTCACATTGACAGCCCCCATTCTATTCATGTTATGGGGGATGAATACTTATACCTTGTATGAAACCTTCTTTCTGTGCCAGGGAGTCTCTTTTATGTCCAGTTTTAACTGCTGGTCTTTCACTATAATCATTCCACTGGTTTACTTGTATTACAATTTTCTCGTTACCAGGATATTGCCCAACAAGCAGATGTGGATACGTCACTTATTACTGCCGGGAGTATTAACCATCATTTACATGGGCATGATGTTCTTGAGTCCATCCGCCTATTGGACTATTTTCCGTGTCTGCTGCTGCCTGATAAGCATTCTTCAAATTACAGTATATGCCTTTCATTTACAGCATAGTCAGAAACTTAGCAAACTACGAACTCTTCTTGGTCGCAAGAAAATTATTTTCCTCCTATGCTTTTTCTTTATTGCCGTTGCCAACACATTGGCAACCAACGATGGTTTCAGCATCCTATACAACTTGTTCCTCACTGCATTAGGCAGTTATATTATCTGGGACTTTCAACTTTACCGGAAAATAAAACGTATATTCAGATTAAATCTACCCAGTCTCTCGCAAGTCCACCTCCTACCTCAAAAACAGAAGAAAATATTTATACCTACAGAAAAGCAAAAGAAAATGATAGAAAAATGGTTGGTTCCGGATATATGTAAATCAAAGGTTACTTTGCAAATGATTGCCGACGACGTCATGATAGACAGAGCCGATTTAAGCATATATCTCAAACAAAGATTAGGAACCAGTTTTGCCAAGTACATCACTTCCTTACGCCTTGCTTATGCAAAGGAGTTGCTTTTAAAAAAAGACAAGAACTTAACGATGGCCGAAATAGCCGAATGTACAGGCTTTCAAGGACTATCTACATTTTATCGCGCTTTCATAGCCCAGTATCAGCTCTCACCTTTAGAGTGGAAAAAGCAACAGGCAGATAACAGAGAGCCCTAAAGAGTTCCTAAATCATCTATTTAATTACTAAATCGTCAAAAAGATCCCCTAATCAGAAAGAGTACTCCACTGATAAACAAAGAATTACAATCAAAAGTCCGGTAAACTACTTTTTAGGACTTTTGTATTTGCGTTTCTGCCTATCTTTACAGCAACAAACAATAACTTTTTTATTAACAAGGAGGACTACATCATGATTACTACCACAAAGACCACGTACGAAGTTGGATTATTATACGAGAAAAAGTCCTATGGTTTTTACAATAAAGAAGCCATAGTAGAAGTCCAACCGGACATATCCAGTATTTACGTTAAATATAACAATTCTCTTGAAAAACTGATGTGCTCTATGATCCACTATATAGAAGCAGCCGGAAGCTATTGCAAGATTTGCATGTCGGATGATAAGAGAATAACAATAGCGCAACCGCTCGGAGATTTTATAACATCGCTGCCTTCAGATATTTTTATCCGTGTACATCGCTCATACGCCATTAATATCTGCCATGTCGAGAAATATAGTTGCAACATCTTCTATATAAACAATAATGCAATCCCTATCGGAAGAGCATACAAGCAAGAGGCATTGTCGCATTTCAATATCGCATCAAAAGGGTTATAATATCCCTTTTGATGCGATATAATAGGGTATTTATAGGTTCAAGATAAACGGATTATCCGCAATGGAAATATTTCTCCACCAGCTTCAACATCTCTTCCGGATTGTCTTGTATCTCACTACGCAAAGTCTTGTCATCGTAAGAGCGTAGTTTGGTGAGGATGCCATCAATCATTGCAGGGCTGAATACCCGGTACTGTTCAAAGATTGCACGCTGTTTCTCCAGACAATCAGCAGAAGAAACACAACTGTCGGGAAGTTGTTCCAGTTGTTTCAACTTATTTTCGTTCTCTTTCTTATGAATATTCACATTTACATACGTTTTCTCGGCAATAGCCAAAGCATCTTCTATCTCAAAACCATGACGGCACGCTACGGCCAATCCTGCTATCAATTGGTATAAGTCAGCGGAACCATCCGGAGAACGCATTTCCACCGTCTGCTTCTGTGTAGTATCATAGTGGCTCGGACTTTCCAGCGGGTTGGCAAGCATACACATATCCGTCTTTGCCGACCAGCCTAACGGAACACGTACCAGCACAGAGCGATTACGATCTCCCCAACAAATATTGGTAGGTGCTTCCTGATGGGGAACAAGGCGGAAATAAGAAGTCGGATTCGTATTGCCGAAAGCAGTAATGGAAGGTGCCAGTTGCATCATTCCCGCAATAGCTTTCCGGGCTGTTTCGGAAAGTACCCCATCCTGCAACATCTGATTGTGCCCATCCTTCATGATGCGCATGTGGATATGGAGCCCTGAGCCTGCCTTTCCGGCTGTAATTTTCGGAGCAAAAGTAATATTGTACCCATATTGGTGAGCCAGATTACGAATCACCCACTTGGCTATCATCAGCTGGTCGGCAGCGTAATCGGCACGCACGGGAAGAAATTCAATTTCATTCTGCTCATAGATCTTACCATCGAGCGTAAAATTACCTACTTCAGAATGTCCATACTTTATCTGTCCGCCCGCCTGCGCAATATACGACATACATTCCGTACGGAAATCATTGAACTTGGCATAAGGAGCCGACTCATGATACCCACGCTGGTCTGTAGCCGGGAACAAATCGTCATTTTCCGAAATCACATAATATTCCAACTCACCCATCGCTTGGAATTCCATACCTGTTACGTCGGTAAATGCTTGGCAGGCTTTACGCAAGGTGTATTCCGGTGAGCTTTCCAATGGCTCACCATCCTTATTAAAGAAAGAACAAAGCATGGTAAGCGTAGGTAGTACGGAAAACGGATCGACGAAAGCTGTCCGGAAACGTGGCACTACATACAAGTCGCTACTGCCTGCTTCGATAAAAGGAAACAAGCTCGATCCGTCTACACGTTCGCCGCAAGTAAGTATAGCATCGAGATAAGCAGCATTGTTGATGACAAAGTTCAATGTTTTCAATCGTCCGTCTGCAGCGGGATACATGAAGTTCACCATCTGAATGTCATTCTCCTCAATATAAGAGATGATGTCAGCTTTCGTAAATTCGGAAGCCGGTTTTTGAAGGTCAGCCACCAACAAATTGGGGCTCATTGACAGTTCTTGATTCATAATACGTTGGTTGTTTTTAAGTTATTAGATTATCAGGGGGATCATTTTCCCTCACCCGTTTATTTTCTCTTTTATGTCTGCTTTGAACAGTTCCACTTCATTCTCTTCAAACTGGCAGTTACAAGCCTCTCTTTTGATTCCTTCTTTCATCAGACTATCTAAGAAAACAGCTTTTGTATTGTATGCACGGCACAATTTGCAGAGCGAAAGATGAATTGCCAAACGCATTCTCTCCGTCATGGACAGAGGAACATGAATGCGTTTTTCTATCAGGTATGTAGCTTGCTTACACGACAGCGTAAATATATGTATAAGTTCTTTCAGCATTTTGATCTTATGATTTAAACCAATGAACATCAATACATTTTCTCAACTGAAGACGGCTGCGCTGCAATAACTTCCAATAGTTGGCAATCGACAGATTTAGTTCACGGCATATTTCTGCCGCTTTCTGTTCCTGAAGATAGCATTTATTGACAACAATCAACCATTGCCGGGGCAGATTCCCAAGGCACTGATTGAATACCTCATAAAAGCTCTCATTATTCAACAATGCACTTACTGCAAACTCATCCTCTTCCCAAGGATCTGCAACATCCGCTTCTATCCATTCGCCATGTTTATCAAAAAAAGTATCAAAAGAGAATGATGAAGTGCTTCCATTATACCGTTTCTTATAAATATCCGCAACTTTATGATGCAATATACTCATCAGCCAAGTCAGTGGCGAACTTTTCCCTTGAAAAGAATCCCGGCTTTTAAATGCAGAAAGAAAAACTTCCTGCACTATATCTTTGGCATCTTCTTTATCGGACAGCAGATAATATGCTCTGTCCAATAATATTCTTGAGTAGTCATCTACCCATTTCCCCAATTCGAAAGCAGCCATAGAGTTTTCACTTTGTCGCATACGGTTACTGATTACTTTTTGCTACAAAGATAGTATTTTATCGGACAATAACTTTCAAAACTATATTTATTGTAAGAACCGAGAACGTATTATTTTTCTTTCAAAAGAGAAAGGTAATCTCCATATCCCTCTTCTTTCATCTTTTCCTTCGGAATAAATCTCAGCGATGCACTGTTAATGCAATAGCGTAACCCACCTTTATCGGCCGGACCATCATTGAATACATGTCCCAAGTGTGCATTTCCTGTTTTACTGCGTACCTCAATCCGTTCCATGCCGTAAGAGCGATCCATCTTTTTCACTACCAGACTCTTGTCGATGGGTTTTGAGAAACTGGGCCATCCACAACCGGAATCAAACTTATCTGCTGATACGAATAAAGGCTCGCCTGTAGTTATATCCACATACAGTCCTTCACGCTTTTCATCCCAGTATTCGTTTTTGAAAGCTCTTTCCGTTGCATTCTCCTGTGTCACTGCATATTGTTCATCTGTCAGCATAGAGCGTAATGTAGCATCATCCGGCTTTTGGAATTTCTTTTGAGAGGCCGAGGCTGCTCCGGTCTTTTCATTCTTCATATTGGCTTTCCTGGCCATATCGAATAATTCAGGATCGATATGACAGTAACCATTCGGATGTTTATCCAGATAATCCTGGTGATAGTCTTCAGCAGGATAGAAGTTCTTTATCGGCTCAACTTCCACAACGACCGGCCTGGAGTATTGCTTTGCCAAAACCTCCACAGTCTGTTTGATAAGAGGTAAATCCGCTTTATCAGCATAATAAATACCGGTACGATATTGTGATCCTCTATCATTACCTTGTCGGTTAAGACTTGTCGGGTCTATCGTTTTGAAGAACAAATCTACCAACAGCTTCAAATCAGCTTGTTGCGGATTATAACTTACCTTTACTGTCTCGGCAAAGCCCGTGTCGTCATTGCAAACTTGCTCGTAAGTAGGGTTCTTCAAATTCGCTTTCCCATTAGCATAGCCCACTTGCGTATGGACAACGCCATTAATCTGCTTCATAAAATGCTCTGTTCCCCAGAAGCATCCGCCTGCAAAATAGATTTCTTTCATATCACTCATTTTAGTATTTTTAGAGAGCTGTCCGCTCATTGTTTCCTGCGCAGTTGCCAATCCAACATATACAAGCAACGCAATAGTCAAAATAATAGTTTTCATATATCTTTCTTTTTTATGTAAGTGAATAAGGTGAAGGACGGAGGTACATAAAACCTAGTCCCAACATAGGGATATCTTTTAAAATCATAAAATTCGTGATTGGCACTCCGTCCACTATGCTCCACATTCCGGGAGTAGTAAACAGAAAGCTGAATGTTATCAGGAACGTTGCAATGAGGCAAAGAGCTGCAAATGGCCTCAATACATCATATTTCAGACTAAAAAGCAGCAAAAGCCCAGTCGTGATTTCGATTACTCCAAAAAGATTAGATACCTGCTGTACATTCAAGACATCATATAACCAAAATAGTAAAAAATGGTTCTCTACCAACGGCTTGATGCCAGCCGCTTCGGTAGGTGTAAATTTGAAAAAGCCGATCCACAACATAATTAACACAATACTTAAAAGCGAGATGTAATATCCAAAACGTGCAAGTTGTGGAAATGGAGCGGTGATGTAACTGATAATTGATTTCATGTTCTTTTCTTATTTAATTCGTTATTTTGTTTCTTTTGATAGTTTAGTCTGTCATTCTACAAAATACTGACACCAATTGGAAAACTTTTTTCTAATCTTTTCAAACCTGTAGAAATAACAAGTTAATTATCAAACAAATAGTACATCTTCTTCCTCTACAATAAAATCAAGTTGCCGTTTTATTTTTGTTAATCTATTGCCTATATTACAGTTTGTATGGGAATAAAATAGTATTTTCGGAACTACGAAAGAGGCTGACGGTTGGAAAGGTGAAATAACAAATGAAAAGAAAAATCTAAGATTTATTTTGTACCATTCTGATTATATGTATTTTTGTTCCCTGATAATAAAACTATGCAATCTATTAATTTATAAGTACTATGAGCTATATTCAAGACAATCTACAAGCAGGTGAAGAAATCAAATATAAAGCAAATATTCACTGGTATATTTTCGTATATCCAGTAATACTGTTATTACTGGGTGCTTGCCTTTCTTCCGCACGGACAAGTTTCATTTATTATATCGGTTTGCTTTTACTAATATTAGGATTATTCCAATTGGTAAAAAGAGTTTTTATAAAGCTAGGGGCTGAATATGTTATCACAAACAAAAAGGTTATTCTAAAATCAGGTTTTCTTAGTCGGGATGCTCTCGAATTGATTTTAAATAAATGTGAGGGCTTACGAATTAATCAAAGTATTATGGGACGTATTTTAGGATTTGGTTCTATCGTTGTAACTACTGGCGGAGCAACAAATACATTTAACTATATAACCAATCCAATGAAGTTCAGGAACGAGATCAATGCACAACTTCAATAATCCAGAAGTATGGGGATAAAAAAAGTTCCACAAATCATTGATTTTGTGGAACTTGGCTATCCTTTATCCGGTTTTATCCGGTTAGTTCAGCGGAGAGACAGGGTACTGAGCCAAACCATCTAACAACCTATAAATCAACATCTTATTTTCCAAGATTTCAAATAGGTAACGAAACAGTAACGATTTCCATTGACGCTTTTGTCCAGCTTTGTCCGCTGTTTGTCTGAATATCTCACGAGTTCAAGGATACAACTCTTTTCTGAATTACGCAAATGTCTGAATATAAATGTTTAGCGATTAGTGCAAGGTGCAAGCTATATATATAGATATATACTTGCACCTTGCAGTAAAAATCATAATAAGATGCTTTTGCAATTATAAACTTATTTTCTATGCTTCCTTTCAAATAAGTCTTTATTCTTTTTTCCCCAATCAAGCATAGCATCAATAATTGGAATTAATGTCATTCCAAGAGAAGTGATAGAATATTCAGAGCGAGGTGGAAGTTCAGGATAAATGGTTTTCTCTACCAATCCGTCTTCCACTAACTCTTTTAATTGCAAATCAAGTACTCATGGAGTAGCTTCAGGCAATGCTTTATGAAGTTCGCTGGGGCGCATAGCTTGATAGCGTAATTCATCCAATATACATGACTTCCATTTAGAGTCAATTAGGCTCATAGTTAGTCGTAATGGGCAATCTAAATCTATAGGGATTTTTCTTTCGTACATATCTTTTTTTTGTGACAAAGCTACAAATAACATTCAAAAAAGTAGGTATACCGAATAATTTTTCAGTATATGAATAATTTTACGGTACTTGTATAAACAAGGACTGCCCTATAACTTTGCAACAGAATTAATAACACTATTAAATTATAAAATTATGAGAGCAAATATTGCGGAATACAAAGCAGTGGAAGAAGCTGCTTTGAAGTTTGTTAGGAGTGTGGCAGAGGGAAATAGTACCTATGCAAAAGAACTGTTTATAGATGAAGCCGTATTGTTTGGCTATTTGGATGGGAAGCTGGAACATGGTTCTATTGAACAATTTTATCATAATGTTGATACAGTGGGGGCAGGTGATGATTTTAAGGCACGTATTGATATTGTTTCTGTGGAAGAAACTGTAGCTGTTGTACGTGTATTAGAAGAAAAATGGGGTGGTAGAATTGATTTTACCGACTACTTGCTTCTACTTAAGATAAAAGGGGAATGGAAATGTGTGGCAAAAGCATATAATCAAAACTCAAATACCATTCAAAAATAATCATGAGCAAAATACTTATACTTAACGGAAGTCCTCGTCTACATGGAAACACAGCAGGACTTATAGACGCCTTCAGACAAGGTGCTGAAAAGAAAGGTCATGCAATCACAGTCTTTAATCTGCAAAAAATGAACATTCATCCATGCTTGGGTTGCTTTGGTGGTGGTAAAAATCCGAATAAGCCATGTGTACAAGAAGATGATATGCTACAAATTTATCCTGCCTATGAGGAAGCTGATATTGTAGTATTGGCTTCTCCAATGTACTATTGGAACATTACAGCACAGTTGAAAACAGCTTTCGACCGATTATTTGCTGTTGCCGAGAAAGATGCTAATTACAGCAATCCGCAAAAAGGCTGCATTATGCTTATGGCTGCGGAAGGTAACTCTAAAGATAACTTTGAACCGATAAAACATTATTTTCACTCATTATTAAAACACTTGGAATGGAGTAACTTAGGTGAAGTTTATGCTGGTGGTGTAATGAATATCGGCGATATTAAAAAGCATCCAGCGTTAGAGGAAGCAAGTAAATTAGCTATGTCTATTTAATATGAAAGTCTTATTGATTAACGGTAGTCCCAATAAAACCGGATGCACTTATACTACACTTTCTGAACCTATCTCCTTATATCGCTTAAATTCAACTATTTATCAATATGTCAATGCCTTAGGGGGTACAATTTAGGTTTCAAAAAAGACGTTTATCTGTCGTCCTTTGGCTGTTACTTCGGTTCAAGGATATAACTCTTTTCCGAATTACGCAAATGTTTGAATATAAATGTTTCAGCTTAGAGAGGGTGTGTCAAAACCCTCTTTTTAACAAAACCACCCCTGCTACAACTATGTGTGACAGGGGTGATTTTCTTGTTTTAGGTGTTTTGACACACCCTCCTAAATCATTCTGAAAATCATTTTTCCCTATATTCTTTAGGAGATATGCCAATTTGTCTTTTAAAGTACTTTCCAAAAAATGACTGAGAGGGAAAATTTAAGCCGTCACTAATTTGCTGTATGGTCAAACTGGATGATTTTAATAAAGATTTAGCTTCTAAAATAACATAATCATCAATCCACTCTGCCGCTGTTTTTCCACTCACATTTTTAATAACAGTTGATAGATAGCCAGCAGACAAATGTAGTTTGTCTGCATAGAAAATAACTTTTCTCTCTATCTTGTAGTGTTGTTGTACTGTCTTTAGAAAATCCTGCATCAAGATTTCTTCATTCGATAATTTTTTACTTACTGTTATCTGATGAAAATAATATCCCATTCCATAAAAGAAAGCACAAGTAAGGTGTTTGGTAATATCCAGTTTGTTTGGATGGTCTATTTTTATAACATTACGTACCATATTACAGTAAGAAAGCATTGCTTTATATTGATTTTCCGTTAATGGCAAAATAGGAGTTTCCTGTACAGACATATAGGTTTGAAAATTATATGGCAGACCTAAACTGCTAACAAAATCCTTAGACATTAGTATATAGATACCCTGAAATTCATCTGTCATAAATTCATGTTCCAATAATTGTCCGGGAACATTTATTGACATCCCCAACGCTTTCAGCGAATAGGGTATAAGGTTTATCCGTCCTCTGCTTTCCCCTGCTGAACAGATACAGCAAATATATAAATCTGTCCTAAACGGATAATTCATCAGGTTCATTTCAGATGATAGGTTACCTATATAGAATTTATCTTCTATATTTTCGACGTTCCCACTCTTTTGAATAAATGGATGTGAGTTAAACTGGATAGCACATTTCATAATCTACGTTTTTGAACACAAATATATATCAAAATAATATGTATTTACTAATCAATTCAAAGAACAGTCCAATTTATCCAAATGTATGACCTTTTTTAGCCCTTAAACATCTTCTACTTTTGCAACCGAATTTAAAGATTATAAGAATATGAAAAAGAAACTTTTCATCAGTGTGATACTGATTAGTTTGGGAATGATGAATGTGCAGGCTCAAACTATAACACATGACAAGGAAAAAGTCACGCAAAAAATCAAGTTGACAGGTGGTGCTATTTTAGAAGCCAATCTTACCAACTTTATTCATTCGGGTATTGATAAAGGAAGTAGCGACATGAAAATGGGAGCCAGTATGGGCGGTTTCCTGAATTTAGGGCTTTCATCCCCCTTTTCTATACAGGGGGAAATACTGTTCCACTATAAAACATCTGATTTCAATTGGAACAGTCATGCCGGAAAACATCAATATTGGGGAGTTGAAATACCAATTTATGCCATGTATTCTTGGAATGTCCGTAGCAACAACCAATTGTATGTAGGAATTGGTCCTTATACAAATTTTGGTTTCGGGGCAAGATTCAAAGAGGGTGGACAAAAAATAGATGTTTATGAAAAAGAGGAAAATACAGGCTTACCGATAATGAAAGATTCTGATACAGGTTTCGGGATTAAATTAGGCTATGAACTTACATCGGGCTTACAGTTCAATGTAGCTTATAAAATGAGTGTGACTAATATTATTGACGCTAACAGCAGCAGTGTAAAAATGAAGCCGCAAACATTCGCTTTTGGAATTGCATATCGTTTGGGAAAATAAAGACAAACAAGATGAAGATTAAATATATTATTACTACCCTTTTCTGTTTTCTATATGTATCCGGCGTTTATTCCCAAACTGATTCATCAGAGGTAAAGGGCTTGGAAAAATATTGGAACAGTCTTGTTCATGGAAATGTGGATAGGACATTTGAAAAGAAACTGGATATGAGTTTTGTTGTTGCTCCCTGCTATACGAGAGAGGGCAGTTTGGGCATAGGTGGGGCTGCTACAGCCTTATATCGCTTAGACCGCAAGGATTCAATCATGCAACCCTCTGATATTTCTTTGTCAGGAAGTGCATCAATCAAAGGCATTTATGCTATTACCGCAAAAGGTAATAATCATTTCAAGGGCAACAAATCCCGTTTGTCCTATCGATTACAGTTTCTCCACAAAACATTGGACTTTTGGGGAATTTCTTATAATGCTTGTGCTGTAAATCCAATATCAGAATACACTAAACGGCAAATAAAATGGGAGTCTGATTATGTTTACAAACTGACAAAAGATTTTCATGTGGGCGTAGCTTTCAATGTGAACTATACGGATTTATCGAAAATTACAGATTTAGCCTATTTGTCGGGACAAGAAAAATCCTACTTTTTCACAGGTATAGGGGTTTCCCTGCAATATGATACAAGAGATTTCATACTTAATCCCAAACGGGGGATTTATTTTATGGCAAGGGAGATTCTCTATCCTGATTTTATGAGCACATACAATAGAACAATCTTCAATACAACGATGGTTTTTGATACTTATCAGGAAGTATGGCAAGGTGGAGTTCTTACAACAGACTTATACGGACAGTTTTATAATGGTCAGACTCCTTGGGTGTTAAGAGAGGAATTGGGAAGCGGAAGTAGCAGGATGCGTGGTTATTATGCAGGTCGTTATATGGATTGCAACCAAATTGTAGCGCAATTGGAATTAAGGCAGCACATTTACAGCCGTATAGGTTGCGTTGCATGGATAGGCGGTGGAACGGTATTTCCATCTTTCAAAGAATTGAAGCTAAAGTATATTTTACCTAATTATGGTTTAGGTTTACGGATAGAGTTCAAGCATAATGTCAATGTCCGCATTGACTATGGATTTGGAAAAGATACCGCAGGGTTTGTATTTCAATTCGCAGAAGCATTTTGATTTGTCAAGTATATGTTGAAAAAGATATTTTTTACAATAATATGTAGTGGATTGTTTTTTACTCCCTGCAAGTCACAAGTTATAACAGATTCTTTAGCAAATGATTTCCGTTCTTTTGCAGCGAAACATTTTTCAAGATACCGTACTGTCAACCTGTTTTGGGAAACAAAAAGTACGCATGATTATACTCTAAAATTGGGTGGAAAAGAGATTGAACAGGGGAAAAAAAAGGATTTGCATACAATTAAGTTCTCGACAATGATTCCAATTATAAGACAGAAAAAAATATCATTATATGCCAATGTCAAATATGATTGTTACAAATCAGAAAGCAACAATAATGATACACAATCTGCTGTATTTACCACCGATACATATAATTGCTATGAGGGCGGTTTGAATGGGGCATATTATATGAGCCTGTTTAACAAACCTTTTATCTTATCGGCTAATATTGCACTTGATGGTTGGGATAGAGGTTTTGGAAAGCTACAGGCTCATTTATCGGCAATGATGGTAATTGTAAAGAAACCAAATATCAATTTTAGTGCTGGTATTATAGGAATGAGCTTATTTGATGGTATGCCCATAATGCCACTTATTACTTATTGGTATCGTTTTAGCAACCCCAATTTGAGTGTAGATATAATATTCCCCAGTCAATTCTATTTACGATACCAAATGCGTACACAGAGGCTTTCAATAGGTTCTTCTTTATCAAGAGAGAGCTTCTATTTAAAAACAAATCTTAAAGGAATGCCAGAAACTTGTTATTATAGCGATGCCGTGCTAAAACCTGAAATTCACTATGAGTATATCATTAATAGTCATTTCTTTCTATCTACCCATGTAGGTCTTTCTATAGGGACGAAAAGCGGACTGTATAATAAGAATAGGAAAAGTATAAAAGTAAAAGAGGATAAAAATGAAGTAGAGCAAATTTTCAAACAAAAGCGTTCTCCCATTCCTTTTATTAATTTTGGAGTTTCGTATAGCTTATTTAAGTAATTTAATAGCATTACATGAAATATGAAAAATGTAATTTTAGTTTTTAGAACTTCGGTTTCAACTATAAAAGATGTGGAACGTGTTAGCGTTATATTAAATAAATGTCCCCAAATAATGACATGGAATATAGACTTAGAAGATTGGGAAAAAGTGCTTAGAATAGAATGTAGAGAAAATTTAAAAGCTACAGATATTTCGATTATGTTGAAAGATATAGATATATGTATTTCAGAACTTGAATAGCATGAAATAGAGATAAGGGCTAAATGATGTCCGGTAGGGCAGACATAAGGGGATAAAAAAAAGTCCCACAAATCGTTGAATTTGTGGGACTTGTCTGTTCATTGTCCGGTTTTGTCCGGGTAGTTCAGCGGAGAGACAGGGTTTTGAACCTACAACTCTAACCGCTTATATTTCAGCTACTTCGCTTTCAAAATTTC